>ERZ773109.2117-NODE-2117-length-10986-cov-8.838533_pt1 | contig 10986 bp, 7 predicted proteins | sample MGYA00580569_ERZ773109 | MGnify/ENA primary metagenome ERZ773109 (study PRJEB29015, sample SAMEA2737852) | human gut metagenome | biome: human gut; feature: human-associated habitat; material: faeces | place: China | collected 2012 ...
ATGCCGTCCATCTGAGTCTCACGATAATTGGCTACCACCCAAACATCATTGTCATCCACGATGCGGGCGAGCATCTGACCAGGCTGCACCAGCTGTCCCTCGTGAATATCCTTTCTTCCCATCACGCCATCGCAGGTTGCCACGATTACGGTATAGGAAAGATTCAGGCGAGCCAGATTGAGTTGTGCCTCAGCCACGCTCTCTCCGGCACGGGAACCGCCAAGCTGCTGGGTCTGCACATTGCGGACAGAAGCTGCACTTGCCTTGCGGCTGCTTGCCTGCTCATAACGTGCCTTGGCTCCCAGATAACGGGCATAGGCATTGTCATATTGCTGACGGGTTACCGCATCCTTCTTCATCAAAGCCGCAAAGCGGTCGAAGTCCTGCTTGGCATTCATCATATCCACACGAGCCTCCTCGATGCCGGCAGCAGCTGTCTGCACATTGGTATTGGTGGTGCCCATACTGGCGGTTACCACCGAAGAACTTGACTTGGATCCACGCAAGCCTGCCTCTGCCTGAGCTACATGCAGGCGGAACTCAGCATCCTCGATGATGACGAGGGTATCGCCCTTCTTTACGTGCTGATAATCGTTGAAACGAATCTCCTTGATGAATCCCGGTACACGGGTATTGATAGGGGTGATATGGCGGTTTACCTGTGCATCATCTGTGTAAGCCACATCGCTGCCATGATAGAAATGACTGAAGCACCAGCCGATTGCTCCCAGAAAAAGGAGGATAATCACTACATTATATATTCTCTTGATAATCTTCTTGCTCATAATCTCTTGATAATAGTTTTCGATAAAAACTCTTAATTCTGTTTTTAAAATTAAATTTCTCCAGCCACGTACTTCATGCGATAGTAGGCATAGACAATGTTGATGCGGGCATCCACCTCGCTGAGCTCGGCATTGAGCTTGAGGTTGGAGGCATCCACCATGTCTGTAACCAGAGCCAACTGGCTGAGATAGCGGGCATTCATCACGTCGTAGTTCTGCTGTGCCAGCTCCACGCTCTTTCGCTGCGTTTCCAGTTCTACGTAGGTTTGCTGATACTGCACGTAGGCAGCCTGCACATTATTGTTAAGCTGCTCTGCCTGAACGGCATGTGCCTCTTTAGCCTGTCGGGTCTCCACGGCTGCCTGCTTGATGCGCTTGTTGCTCTTGAAGAGAGAGCTGAGACTATATTTCACGCCTACACCCACATACCAGACGTTGAGGTTCTTATCAACAGGTGGCAATTCGAAGAGGATAGGTCCGTCGAAGTTATCTGCGGCAACGAAAGCCACTTTTGGCAGAAGATCGCTCTTGGCAATCTTCTCTTTCTGTTCGGCGATGCGGATGGCGTTGCTGCTCTGCTCCAGGAGTGGAGAGTTCAGGGTGCCTGCAGTCTGCCAGTAAGCTTCGCCCTCCTTGCCGTAGGTCTTGTCGGCGATAGTAGCATCGGGGATGATCTGAATCTCCTGGCTTGTCTGGTTCATCTGGCTTCCATCTTTCTTCAGGTTTCCCTGGTTCATTCCTAGGGTATTGCAAAGCTGATGGTTCAGGATGCTCCGGTTGTTTCGGAGCGCCGTCAGACCGAGTTTGAGGCTTTCCATCTGGAGTTCGTATCGGGTGATGTCGTTCTTCAGCGCCATACCTTGTGTCTGTTTCTCCTTGATGTCGTCGATGAGCTGGCGGGTCAACTCGATGTTCTTTTCATACACCTTGATGCGGTTGTCTATCTTATAAAGGTCGAGATATTGACCGAGTGCGATGAAGCGAATCTGCTGACGGGTGAGTTTTACGCCAACTTCTGCCTGCTGCTTTCCGAGTTCGGCGAGCTTGATGCCTGCATTGATGGCTCCACCGGCATAAACCACCTGCTGTGCCTGGAAGGCGAAGTTGTTGCCGAAATGTGGGGATTTCAAACCGTGAACGTTGCTGAAGTTACGGTCGGTAATCAGCGCATTGCCGATGTAGCTGAATGAGAGGGAAGCATCGAGGTCGGGCAGTTTCTTGCTTTTGGCCGCTTCGATGCCGAGATGGGCTGCTTCTACTCCAGATAATGAAGTGCGAAGGCTTTTGCTGTTATCCTCCACCTTCTGGAAGAGCTGGCTGATGGTCATATTTTCTTTCTTGCTGACGGGCAAGGAAGCAGCCGCCCCTTCGGTGGTTTGTGATTGAGCCGAAGCCCAAATAGTTCCTCCTGCAAGCAGAAGGCTTACAAATAAGATTTTCTTAATCATTGATCATAACTTTTTGAATTTCGGGTGCAAAGGTACGGAGTTTTGAGCGAACAATCGCTTTAAATATTTCGCAGTGGATGGACGATTTGGGAATAATAGTTCTTTTATATCACATATTTTGTGTAATTTTGCAACCGAAATAGGAATAAAGAGATATAATAACTCTATATATAATAAGGTGTAGATGGAATTATCAGAATTAAGCAGTCAGCAGGAAGCAAGTCTTTTCCGCTCTGGTTTGGAGGAATGGCAGGAGGGTCCGCTAGTTTTGACTTACGGAGCGATATTGATTTGTCGGAAGGGTAAGGCGAGGCTGAATGTGAATTATAAGGATTGGGAACTTTATGAGGGGGCGGTGATTACGCTCTTTCCGAATGATGTAGTAGAATTGAAGGTTGACGGGGATTGCAAATCCCCTCAAACTGAAAACGGGGATTGCAAATCCCCTCAAACAGAAAATGGGGATTGCAAATCTCTTCAAACAGCGAACTGCTTCCAAGCCGAAATCCTGAAATATAATCCTTCCTTGCTTCGCGAAGCAAGCTTGCAGCTGGAGCAGACGGTGTATTCTTCCTTGCGGGAAGACCGCTGCCGGCAGGATACCCCTGTGGTGACAAACATCATCAATGGAATGTTTGGTTTATTGAAGGTATATTTCGACCAGTCGGAATGTACCTGCATCTCGCAGTTGGTCTTGTGTCAGTTGAAGGCGTTCTTCATCGGTTTTCATGAGTATCTTCAGCGCAATCCGCAATACCGACCAGATGAAGTAAAATCGTATCGCGTAAGAGAACTGTTCAATCGGTTTATGATGCTTCTGGAGAAGGATTACAAGATTTCAAGAGATGTGAACTATTATGCCGAAAAGATGAATATCTCTTCGAAATATCTCACCAACATCGTGAACCAGGTGACGGGGCATACCCCCAAGACCATCATCGACCAATACGTGATTCTGCAACTCAAGATGCATCTTAAGCGGACCACGCAAAGCATCAAGGAGATGGCTTGGGAGTTTCATTTTGCCGATGTCAGTTTCTTCTGCCGCTATTTCAAGAAGCATACAGGTCTGACACCGCAGCAGATAAGGTCGTAATCACAACCTTCAGTTTTTCTCTGATCTCGGCTTCTTCTATCTCGCCGATGTGTTCTGGGGAGAGATCCTTGAGTTCTTCGAGGCATCCCATCTGCATCATGGTGGCGATAGGGAGGAGCTTATGTGCCGCCTTTCCTATGCGGTCGGTAGATAAGGATTCCTCTTCTATGGCTTCTTTCAGGTTCTCGAGGTGTGCGGCAAGTTCCTGCTTCACGGTATCGAGAATCTCCTTCGCCGCTTCTTCGTCGCCTCCGGCAAAAGCAAGAAGAGCATCCAGTTGAGGGTTGGATTTCTGCTGGGATAATAACTCTGGCTGGAGTGATGAATCAGGCTGGGATGGAGTTCCAGACTGGGCATCCAGTTGAGGCTGGGACTCTATTCCCAGAATATCGGATAGTTTCTCCATGCTGAATGGCTTGAACAGGCAATCATCAAAGCCTGCTTTCAGAAGCTGTTCCAGGATGCTTGTATCGTGAGCCGTCATTGCCACCACCATCATGTTGGTATGGTTGATGTGGGCAATCATATCCATGCCGTTCATCTCCGGCATTTCGATATCCATCAGCATCAGGGCAGGCTGTTCGTTATGCAGTGTGGTGAGGGCATCCATCACATGATTGCAGGCGAAAACCTGCCAGGTGTCGCCTACGATGCGGCGCAACATCTCCTGGAGAAGCTGGAGCTGCAGCTTGTCATCATCCAGAATCAGAATCTTGTGGTTGGCAAATTCCGGCTTCTTCTTTATATCAGTAACCTGATGGCTGCCGGAATTCTGTCCTTCCTTATCTTGAGCAGAATCGGGAGAAGGATCATGCTCAACTTCTGATGGAGCCATTTCCTGAGACTCCTCCATTGGTGCTGGCTCGATAGGGATGGTGATGATGAAGGTAGAACCTTTGCCCAGGGTAGAGTGGAGGATGATTTCTCCGCCAAGCAGCGAAACCAGTTCCTGGGTGATGGACAATCCCAAACCGGTGCCCTCGATGCCCTGGGCGCTCTTCAATCTCGTAAACGCCTGGAACACTTTCTGTTTCTCCTCATCGGTCATTCCTTTTCCCGTATCCTTTACGCTCAGGGTAAGCGTAGGCTTGCCCAGGATTTCTGAAACCTGTGCCTGGATGGTAACGCTGCCCTGGTCGGTATATTTGATGGCGTTGCTTACCAGATTATCCAATATCTGACGAATACGGAAGGCATCAGCACGAAAGAATTTCTTCTTCATTGGAGAATCCGAAGTTTCCGAAGAATCCGAAGTTCCCATCCCCTTCATCTTGCATTCGAATGAAATCTCCAATCCTTTCTCTTCTGCCCGCAATTTCATTCCCTCTACCGATTCAGCTACCAGTTGTGCCGGTGAGAAAGAGGTAGGCTGAACCTTCATCAGTCCGTTTTCCAGCTGATGATAATCGAGCAGCGAGGCAACGAGATGTGAAAGATGAGCGGCAGAGTTCTTGATGTTCTGGAGGCATTCGAGGCCCTGAGGATTGCTGACGTAATCTTTCATCAGATCGATGAAGCCCGAGATAGAGGCAGCTGGCGCCTTGATATCGTGGGTGATGGTGAGGAGCAGGCGTTCGCGCTGGTTCATGATACGCTGGATTTCCTCATTGGCAGCCTCCAGGTTTTCCCTGTAGATGCGCTCCTTTCTGGCATCGCGCCAGATAAACCAGATCATGATGACGATGGCAAAGAAGGCTACGATGGCGAGCAGTTCCATCTGCCACAACAGATGCTTTCTTGCTTCCATCGCCTTCTTGATGGCTTCCTGCATATTGTCTTTTTCACGCTGGTGTACATCGCTCAGATGTTTGGCGGAGCGCAGGGCGAGTTTGGCACTCACCATCTTCAGCTCTTCCATCTCCCTATTGATGTTCTGCTTGTGGCCTTGCGTTTCCACTTTCTCCTTCTTGTCTATCTGGTCGAGGATGGTCGCCACGTTTTCCGCCACGTTTACTGGGGTGGTAACAGAATCGATGACAGCCCGGTTGCTGTCCTGTTTTACGCTCAAGGTTTCGGCGTGCTCCTTCTTGAAGGCATCGGCGAGTCGGCGGAAGAATCCCCTTCGGGTCTTCAATACCTCTACCGTAGTCTTCTTCGCCTCGTGGGTTTGAGGTGCCTTGGAGTGAACCAGTATGGAATCCTTTCCCGTATTCAGATTCTTCACCTTATTCTGCAGATAGTTTTGGGTAGGTCTTCCTGCCATGGCATCAGACAGTTGCTTCAGGTTTCTCTGCTCCTCTTTGAGCAGGGAAGAGATGGTACTATCGGCGGCACCCCTTTTCTGGATATACTCGCGCGAAGCTTCATTGATGGCATTGATGCTCTTGGTATTGCTATACACCAGACTGATTGCCAGAATCATGATAATGGCAATGGCGCTATATCCGAGGGCTACCTTGAGAGGAATATTGTTCTTGTGCATGAGAAATCGTTTAAAATGATGAGCAGACTGATATCTTGCTCAATAGATATTTGTTTGCAAAGTTAATGCAAAAAAATGATATTAGAAAACAAAAAGGCTAAAAACAAGTCAGGAGACCAATGAATTCTATCATTAGTCTCCTGCCTGATTGAAAGCGACGCGTAATTACTAGTGTTATTCTATCTTTTCCTCTGTTAATTACTATTTTTTAAAGGTGATATTACTCTGCTACAGTAGAATCTGTTGCTGTAGAGTCTGCTGGAGTCTCTGCTGGAGTTTCAGCTGGTGTCTCTGCAGGAGTCTCTTTCTCTACTGTTGTGTCTGCTGGAGCAGCTGGTTCTGCTGGAGCTACTGTGTCAACTGGAGCAGCTGATGATACGCTTGCCATCTTGTTGCTGGCGAATACATTGCTAACTGAAACCATAACCATAGCAGCGATAGCTGCGAAAACTAACTTCTTCATAATCTTTTGTTTTTTTATTGTGAATATTATATTTATTACTTTCTTTGTGAACAGCCTTGCTTGCGTTACCGCTCATTGGCGTGTTCACTTTCTAATATCACAATCTGCGTGCCAAAAAACGAAAGAATTATCTAATTGCTTGATTATCAATTGTAATTGCTCTTTGTGCCAGAATTCTACATTGTGGAAAGTGTGGAACTAGTGTGGAATTATTCCCCAAAAAGTTGGGGAATGGTCATCAGATTCCCCATTTTCCCCATTTTCCCATATCATCAAAAGCCGTACTTCTTTCTATCAGATACCGTATTTCTTCATCTTATTGTAGAGTGTCTTTCTATCTACGGCGAGCAATTGTGCAGCCTTGCTCTTGTTGCCGCCTGCTGCTTTCAGCGCAGCTTCTATTCTCTGCAGTTCCGTTTCCTCATCGTGCAGGGCGGTAGGAGCTTGTGGCTGGATATGCGCCATACTCTGTTCCAGTTCGGTTACTCCGATGTATCTTCCGGTGGCGAGCAGAGTAGCTCGTTTCATCACATTGTTCAATTCTCGCAGGTTGCCCGGCCAGTTGTAGGCGGCAATTCGCTCCTTGGCTTTGCCGTCGAGTCCTTCCACATTTCTGTTCAGCTCCTTGTTGGCGTGCTTGATAAAGAGGTCGGCAAAGAGGAAGAGGTCGGCACCACGGTCTTTCAGCTCCGGCATGTAGATGGTAAACTCATTGATGCGGTGGTAGAGGTCTTCACGGAAGTTGCCTTCAGCCACGCGTTGAGCCAGATTCTCATTGGTAGCGCATACCAGTCGGATATCGATATCTATTTCCTTGTTGCTTCCCACCGGACGGATTTTTCTTTCCTGGAGGGCACGCAGCAGCTGCACCTGTACTTCATAGTTCAGGTTTCCCATCTCATCAAGGAAGAGAGTTCCTCCGTTGGCAATCTCGAAAGCGCCCTTCTTGTCCTGGTCAGCTCCCGTAAACGATCCCTTCACATGACCGAAGAATTCTGATGCCGCCACTTCTTTAGGGATGGCACCGCAGTCGAGTGCGAAGAAAGGTTTGTTGGCTCTTGTGCTGAGTTCATGGATTCTTCTAGCCACATATTCCTTACCTGTACCGCTGGCACCCAGGATGAGTACCGACATAGGGGTAGGGGCCACCAGCGAAACGAAACTGTAGAGCTTGCGTGAAGCCTCGCTTTCACCTTCCAGGTATTTGGGTACATCCCCATTGGCAGATGAAGCCTGGTTTCCTGCCTGCTTGCCAGGTGCTGCGTCTGTAGGAGTAGAATTTGTGTCTGTGGAACGCAGACTATCTGCTGAGGCAGCATACGGATCCTGTTTTTTCGGAGTCTTGATAGCTTCCTTGATCTTATCCAGAAGAATTTCCGGATGGAAAGGCTTTGCCACATAATCGGTAGCGCCTGATTTCATGGCGAGCACCACATTCTGAATTTCTGCATAGCTGGTCATCACGATGAAAGGCACCTGCACGCCATGCTTTCTCATCCATTGCAGCAGGAAGATGCCGTCGTGATCGGGAAGGCGGAGGTCTGATAATACCAGATCGAATCCTCTTTCTGCTTCCTCGCAAACCTGTATGGCAGCCTTGACCGAAGTGGTTTTCTCCACTTCAAATCCCTTCTTCCTGAGCCATGTCTGAATCATGGTTCCAAATGCGATATCGTCTTCAACTATTAGAATCTTTTCCATATTATTGCGATCTTACTGTCTTGTTGTATCTTTGTCTTCTAAAAAGATAGAGTCGTTTCTGAGTGCAAAGTTAGCACTAATATTTGGAATCAGCAAGGAAAAAGTGCTTTATTGTTTGAATGATTCGAAAAAATTAGGAAGTAATCACATAAAAATGAAAACAATCTGAGTTTTTTAACACTTCATCAGTCTCAGTATTCAGGAAAAATATGTATTTTTGCATTTAAAAAACGAATCTATACAATATTAACGTAATAACAATAGCAGTTATGAAGAAACAAATACTTACATTGGCTATGCTGTCCGCTCTGGCGCTCTCAGCTCATGCCCAACAGCCAGCCAGTCAGCTGTTGCCTTATCAGAACCCTAACCTTTCTGCCGAGGCAAGAGCCAATGACTTACTTTCACGCCTGACCCTGGAGGAAAAGACGAAGCTGATGATGGATGCTTCGCCTGCCATCTCCCGACTGGGTATCCCTCAGTTTCAATGGTGGAACGAGGCGCTGCATGGTGTGGCACGCAACGGATATGCCACGGTTTTCCCTATCACGATGCACATGGCTTCTTCCTGGGATGATGCCTTGCTCTATCAGGTGTTTACTGCCGTAAGCGATGAGGCGAGAGCCAAGGCGCAGGTAGCGAAGAAGTCGGGTAATGTAAAGAGATATCAGAGTCTGAGCTTCTGGACTCCGAATGTCAATATCTTCCGTGATCCTAGATGGGGACGCGGACAGGAGACTTATGGCGAAGATCCTTATCTCACTACACGTATGGGACTCGCCGTAGTGAATGGCTTGCAGGGACAGTCGTTCGACGGCAAACCGCTGGTGGCTCCTGGTGTTCTGGCTTCTGATCAGTCTAAGGCTCCCCTGTATGTCAAGACGCTGGCTTGTGCCAAGCATTTCGCCGTGCATAGCGGTCCGGAGTGGAATCGCCACGTCTTCAATTTGGAGAATCTGCCAGCCCGTGATTTATGGGAGACTTATCTCCCTGCCTTCAAGTCGCTGGTACAGGATGGACATGTGGCTGAGGTGATGTGTGCCTATCAGCGTATAGACGGTGCTCCTTGCTGTTCCAACGCCAAGTTTGAACGCCAGATCCTCAGAGACGAATGGGGATTTAAGGGATTGATTACTTCCGATTGCGGAGCTGTCAACGATTTCTATATGCCGGGCTATCATGGTACGGCAAAGACCGCTACCGAGGCAACTGCCCAGGCTGTGAATGCCGGTACCGACCTGGAATGCGGCAGTGCCTATCGTACTATTCCGAAAGCTGTGAAGGCGGGAATGATCAATGAGGATAAGGTAAACCAGAGCCTGAAGCGTCTGCTGGTGGCTCGTTTCCAACTGGGCGATTTCGATAAGGACGAAACGGTGGCATGGACTCAGATTCCTGAGAACGTCATCGCCTGCAAGGCTCATAAGAATCTGGCTGAGAAAATAGCAGAAGAAGGCATCGTACTTCTTCAGAACAGAAACCAGCTGCTGCCATTGAACCGCAATCAGAAGATTGTGGTGATGGGACCTAATGCCAATGATTCCATCATGCTGCGAGGCAACTATTCGGGTTATCCTACCAGTTCTACCACTATCCTCCAGGGCATCCGCAACTATATGAAGGGGGCTGAGGTGAAGTATGTTCCGGCTTGTACCTTGACAAGAAACGAGGTGCAGGAAAGCCGTTTCAATCTCTTCCGTGAGGGTATGAAGGCCACCTACTGGAACAATCAGGAACAGAAGGGTGAGCCGGTGGCTACGGATGTGATGAAGACTGCCATCAATCTGAGCAATGGTGGTAACACCGTGTTTGCGCCGGGTGTGAATCTTACTCATTTCTCCGCCCGCTATGAGGGTGTGTTGACTCCTGATAGGGATGAGGATCTTACCATCAATATGGGTATTGATGACGGTTGCCGCCTGATAGTGGATGGCGATACCATCGTGAACATGAGGGAGTGTTGGGGTCGTGTGGCGCCTATCATCAAACCGCTCTCTCTGAAAGCAGGCAAGCCGGTCAAGATTCAGATAGATTATACCCAGAGGGAAGATGTGGCTGTGATGCAGTTTGATATCCTGAAGACTTCGAAGCCTACCAGCGAGCAGATTCTGGCAGAGGTGGGCGATGCGGATGCCGTGGTATTCGTTGGCGGTATCTCTCCAAATCTGGAGGGCGAGCAGCTTGAGATTGAGGAGCCTGGATTCAAGGGCGGCGACAGAACCGACCTGGAGTTGCCGAAGGCTCAGCGTCAGGTAATCGCCATGCTGCATCAGGCAGGCAAGCGTGTTGTCTTTGTCAACTGTTCGGGATGTGCCATCGCCATGGTTCCTGAGACGGAAAATGCCGAGGCAATCCTTCAGGCATGGTATCCTGGTGAACGGGGTGGTGAGGCTGTAGCCAAGGTCCTCTTTGGTGAGGTGAATCCATCGGGCAAGCTTCCGGTTACCTTCTATAAGAGTGTGAACGATCTTCCTGATTTCCTCGATTATACGATGAAGAATCGTACCTATCGTTATTTCAAGGGCGAGCCTTTGTTCCCATTCGGTTACGGTTTGAGTTATACCTCTTTCGAGTATGGCAAACCTACCCTGATGCAGGTGAAGAGCAGGAAGCGTGGCAGCAAGGATGTTGATTACAAGCTGATGTTCTCCTTGCAGAATACGGGCAAGCGAGAGGGTACCGAAGTTGCGCAGGTTTATATCAAGCGCATGGATGATGTGGATGGTCCTATCAAGAGTCTCAAGTCATTCAAGCGTGTGTCTTTGAAGGCTGGCGAGCGCCAGATGGTAAGCATCGATCTTCCTCGCAAGAGTTTCGAGGGTTGGGATGCCCAGACCAACACCATCCGTGTTGTTCCTGGCACTTATCAGGTATTTGTTGGCGGCTCCAGCGCTGATGCAGCCAAGACTAAGATAGAAGTGAAGATCAAGTAAGTCTCTTTTCATAGAGCTTATCTTGGAATACTCAAAAAAGGCGATAGGTGCACTAACTCTTGAATCAATAAGATTTAGTACATCAGGTAACAATATGGAAACGAGCGGACTTCTGCTCGTTTCTGTATTTTGCAATAT
>ERZ773109.2118-NODE-2118-length-10978-cov-2.588300_pt1 | contig 10978 bp, 6 predicted proteins | sample MGYA00580569_ERZ773109 | MGnify/ENA primary metagenome ERZ773109 (study PRJEB29015, sample SAMEA2737852) | human gut metagenome | biome: human gut; feature: human-associated habitat; material: faeces | place: China | collected 2012 ...
GCATATCTTCGGAAGAAGCGCCGTCGGAAGACGTAGCGCCGCCCTTCCAGCCATCGTTATCGTCCTCGAAATTATCCCACGAGCCGATGCCGCGACCGGACTTCTTGGCATCGTAATCGTCTTCGACGCCCAGCCAGTCACTCATGCTGTCCTGTTCGTTTTTCTTTTTACGACCGAACAGGCCGCCCAGGCCGCGCTTGCGAGACTTGGGTGCCGCCGGGGCGGGAGCCGAAATGGTCTCGATCGGCTGAGCGCCCGACGCAACGGGCATAGGAGGCGCAACGGGTGCCGATGTGGGTTCGGGACCCTGAGCGGTAGCGAAGGGGTCGTTGACCTGTGCGGAGGGATCGGGAAGGTCGAACAGCGACGTGCGAGACGCAACGTTTGTCTGCTTCATCGACGGCAGCGACGGATCGGGGACCGAAGCCAGCGGAGACGAGGAAGGTGCGAGCGACGGAGCCGACGCCGGATCGGGAACATTCATCTGCGGGCGTGGTGATGCCTGGGAGGAAATCTGGGCCATAAGGGAATCGACCGTTTCGTCCTGGGTGGAAGCAACATCGGCAACCGTGGCACCGGAAGCACCAGGGGTCGGCATGGTGAAAATCTGCGTGGAGTAAGGCCTCGACTCATCTGTCTCGGGAGCCTCGGAAACCGCAGGCACTTCCTCCTGCTCGGCCTCGGTCGAATCATCTTGCTCGGCTGTCGCGTATCGCTCTTCGTCAGAGTTGGCCTCGACGGGCTCGCCCTCGGCGGCATCTTGGATTTCGGCAGCATCAATAGGCTCGTCATCGTCCACAGCGTCGCCCTGCTCATCGGAAACAGGAAGGGGCTCGGCAATCGCGGTGCCTTGCTTTTCAAACGTTATCGTGGAATCGAACTGCGCGGCATCAAACGACATGGTGCTATCGACGTGCTGCTGAGCCTCGAAAGACGTCGTCGCCTTAACAACATCCGCGGACGCCGGTTGCTGGGACTCAAAGGACGTCGTAGCTTCGGCAGCGTCGACGGGCACGGACTGCATAGCCTCGTTCTGCTCGAACTCTTGCGCCGCGCGCTCACGTGCCGCCTCGGCTGCCTGCTGCTGAGCGATAGCCTCCTGCTCGGCAGCCTCGCGTGCGGCAGCGCGCTTCTCCTCGAAATCGTCGACAAATTTCTTGCCCTTTGCAAGCGCACCCTTAAAGAAGTTGGAAGCGCTGGCGCCAATCGAAGAGAACGCGGATGCAATATCGGTATGGGGCGTTGCCGCGGGAATCTCGGCCGAGAAATCAGTATCGCTCTCGTAAGACACGCGCCTCGGCTGTTCAACGTAATCGTCGTCAGACTCGTCCGCAACGTCTTGCGCCGGCGCGGCGGGAGCCAAAATGTCCAGTCCTGCCGCGGGATCGATCGCAGACACCGCCTCGGGCTCGGCAGCGGTAACCGCGGCAGACTCATCATCCACGGTGACAGCGGGCGCAGGTTCAGTCACGACGGGAGCAGGCTCGGGCTCAAACGTCGGCTCCTCGCCCTCCTCGTAATCGAGCGTGCAGGACTCGGGAAGCATTCCGAGCGCACGGATGGCATCCGAACCAAAGCGGATGTTGCCGGCGGCATTGCGATAGAGCTTGGACTCGGGTTCGGCCGCGACAGGCTCCTCCACCGGCTCGGCAGCGGAAACCTCGTCATTGAGCTCTTCAGCCTGGACAGCCTGATTCTGATCCTCGGGCACGATGGCGCCGATCAGCGTCTCGTCGGCAGACGCGCCCTCAAAGCCCTCAATCTGCTCGTCGAAAGCCTCGCCCTGTTCGGGCTCGGTCTGAGCGTCGGGAGCAATCGGCTGATCGAACTCGTCCTCGGCGTAGGTAGGCTCTTCGTACTCGATGGTGTTGCCGTAGTCGTTTTGCTGCTGGGCCGCGGCATATTCCGCCGCTGCGCGCGCCATTTCTTCGGCACGACGCTTTTGCTCCCCAAAATAGGTATCGAACGGAACATCGTCGGGAAACTCGTTTTCGCCCTGGAAGGGAGCAACGTTGTCCATAACGCCGAGCATAGCGGCGACAGAAGACTTGTTGCACACCGCACCGGACGTATAGGGAAGAATGTGGCGGTTAGAGATGATGTTTGCCGCGTTGACAAGTGCAACGAGGGAAGCGAGGATCGCGACAATCCACAGCAGAACCTTGAGCGCGCCGGGGAGCGGCAGGATACGCAGGATGGCAACGGCAGCGGGGGCAACCGTGGCAACGGGCAACAGCTTGGCGATGAGCGCACGATACGAAGCATAAGGCTCGCGGGCGAGCAGCTCAGCACGGGGAGAGTCGTAGTGTGTGACAACGACCACCGGGCGGTTGCGCGGAGATGCGAGCGGGCCCGAGGCCTTGTGGTAGGCGATGACATTTTGGCTCACGCCCGTCTTGCCCAGGCGCGAAATCACGGGGTGGCCCGTGCGCTCGAGCACGTAGAGCACGGCACCGACAATGGCCAGCAAGGTGCCGACCAAGCCGATACCGCCGCCGATGCCCATCAGCAGGGCGCCGGCAAACGCAAGGATACCGGTAACGGCAAATGCCAATCTACTGGGCGCCGGGGCATTGAACTCCTGAACCTCGGGATCAAAGCCGTGGTTGCGGAAGATCTGAGCGATATCCTCGGCAGCCAAACGCTCTTCTTCGCTGCATGCCGGCGTAATGCCGGTGTTCTGCAGCAGGTGGTTAATATAGTTCTGGGTGTTCGCCATGTGCGCTCCACATCCATAATCCGACAAATAGGCCCAATGCTTGCACATTAGAACCGTATATAGTCGAAAGTATACCCCGAGCGAGCGCAAACGACCGAATTCGGGCCATCTTAACGCCCCGAGCGGACAAGGATATAGCCTAATCTCCATATCGGACTAAAATCATGGCAGCAAACCACCTTCTCATGCGAGGACTCTATGACGGCAAGCGACACGACCGCGACAATTAAAAAGGGAAATTCGGAGCCAAGTTTCGATAAAACGGCTCAGCGTATCCTCAATCTTTTCTTTGTGCTCAACAGCTCCCCCGAACCGCTGACGACCGAGCAGATCGTCTTGGATTCTGACCTGGGATATGGCTCGGGCAACATTGACTCGGATAAGCGCAAGTTTCGGCGCGATCGTGACAAACTGCTCGAGCGTGGCATCTTAATCAAGGAGGTTCGCCCCGCCGGTGCGCAGGAGACCGAGGAAAGCTCGTGGACAATCGACCGCGAGCACACGTTTGCTGCAGGCGGCCTCATCACCGCAGACGACGCCGATATCCTGCTCAACGCCATCGACCAGACGTTAGCAGCCGGCTCATCCACCTTTGCCGCGCCGCTTGCCGATATTCGCTCCAAGATTGCCTACCTCACCGGCATGTCGGCGGTGGACGATGCACCGATCCGCCGCTCTCCCACCGTCGATGCGGTATGGAGCGCCTTTGCCGAGCGATGCGCGCTGCGATTTTTATATCAGAACGGACGCGGCGAGCAGAAAGAACGTACCGTCTGTGTCTACGGCATGTTCGAGCGCGAGGGCGTGGCGTACTTCTGCGGCCTCGACAATGTCACCGACGACATCATGACATTCCGCTGCGACCGTATCGTTCGCGCTTGGCGTCCTTCGAAAGCCTACGCCATCCCTGCGGACTTCAATCTCAACGACTATCTGTTCTTTGAATTCGATTTTGCCGACCGACCGCCCGTTGCAGCTACGTTCTCGTTCGCCCCTCAGACGCAGATCGATATGATCAACGGTCTCACGCGCGGGCGAGGCGAGCTCGCACACACCGATTCGGGATGGATCTGGACCGTTGACGTGCGCGGCCTTGAAGCCGCCGCTTCATTTTGCATGACCCACGCCATGGACGGCATGAGGCCCGTGGCCCCCAAATCGCTCAAACAGGCGTGGAACCACCTCATTGAAAGGACGGTGCACGAGCATGCCCGTGCGTAAACTCACCAGCGAGCAGAGGCTCTCGCGCGCCATCGACATCATGGAGGCCCTCTACGCCGCCGGCGAGAGCGGCATGACTCGAACCGAGATTTGCAGTCGCTTTGACATCACGGGGGTATCGCTCGACGAGATTCTCGAGATCGTCTCGACGCTCGCGGACCGAGAATCGGGTGCGCGCATCATCTGCGAATGCCACGGCGAGCGTGTGGTCCTCACCGGTGACGCCGGGCGTGTGCTACCGCTGCGCCTGAGTGCCGCCGAGGGCGCTGTGCTCAACCATGAACTTGAATCGTTGGGGATCGAGCCCCAGGCGGCAGTTCGGATTCGACATGCTCTTCTACCCGAAGAGCTCGGCTATAACCAGCGCGTCTTTGACACCGTCAACCACGGGTCGCACTGGCAGCAGCTGAGCTGCGCCATTCAGGACGGCGTTCGCTGCCGCATCTCGTATCGCTCGATGGACGATGCACGGCCACGCGAGCGTCTGGTCGACCCCTTGCGCATTACGGCAAACGGCGACCAAACATATCTGATTGCCTGGGACATCGCGGTCGATGAGCAGCGCACCTATCGCATGGATAAAATCGAGGGACTCACCCTGACGGAAGACTCCGTCGTGCCTCACGCACCGGACGTTGCATCCCTCCACGATTCCCTTGCCCGGACGCAGCGTAGCGCAAAGCTCTTGATGCCATTCGATATGGCGGAGCATCTGGACTGGGCCGGCATCACCCTCATCGAGCGCAGCGGGGCAGACATGGCAACGGTAACCGTGCATTACGGCTCCGAGCGTTGGCTACTGAGCCAGATAATCGCAGCGGGCGGAGCCATCCGCATCTTGGATGACCCCACCCTGTCAAAGCGTCTGTGCGATATGGCAAAAACTCTCGTCTGTCCGCTTTAGCGCCGCCGCTCGTGGCGTGCGCGCCACAGTTGCAGATAGTGACCGATCTGTGCCGATTCGATGCGCTGGTAGGAGCTCGTGGGCAGCGACGTTAAGAACTTCTTTCCGTAGCCCTTCGTCACCAGGCGCGGGTCGGCCAGAATCAGCACGCCGCAATCAGTCGACGAGCGGATAAGGCGGCCGGCCGCCTGCTTGACCTCGAGCACTGCCTCGGGCAGCGAATAGCGCGCCCAAGCGCGGTCTTCGCGCAGGTTGCGCTCGCACGAGAGCGGGTCCGTGGGGCTCGAGAACGGCAGCTTGGGAATGATGACGCAGCGCAGCGTCTCGCCGCTGGCGTCAAACCCCTCCCAGAAGGCCTTAAGCGCAAAAAGCGACGAGGTCGGCTCGTTGATAGGCGACGAGGAGATGAGTTGCGCTGCTGGCAGTTGAGCTCCAGACCCGCACGGGCCATCTTGGGCTCGACGCGAGCGTACAGCTCCTCCATATCACGCCTGTTGGTGAACAGCGTGAGCACCGAGCCGCCCATGGCAAGATGAGCGTCGACCAGCACACGCTCGAGCGCCGAAAGATAGCCTTCGCGGTCGCGCGGGTCGGGAATATCCCCAGCCACAACCACGGCCATATTCGAATCGAAGTCGTAGCTCGAGTCCAAGTGCAGCGATGACGACGTTGAAGCACCGATGCGATCCAGCCCGACAGCATGGTTGAAGTGCCCAAAGCTTTTGGACACCGTCATGGTCGCCGAGGCAAAGATAGCCGTGTGAACCTCGGGCAGCCACTCGGTTGCCAAGGCCTCGCCAATGTCGATGCGCTCCGCGGTCATTGACTCTCCGCCGGCACGCAGCCTGCGATTGACCTGCAGCGAATACACGTAGTGTTCATCGGTGCCATCAATGATGAGTTTGAGGTTCTCGGCCAGCTCGTGCAGGCGGCGCGAGATATCACCCAGGTCGACAACAACCTCGGGCTTGTCGGCGGCGACGGCTTGCACCAGCGCGTCGACGCTCTTGTCAGCTTGTTCCAATGCGTCGATGGCAGTGTAGGCCGACTGTAAGAAATCATGCCAGTCGTCAGATTCGCGCAGCTCGGGGCCAATCCATAGGTTCGCATTGTCATAGCCCCCGCGGGCACGGCGGCCAAGCTCGCGAACGCCGTCAAACACATCGGCAATCGCCATGCTCGCACGCACAACTGTCGACGTCGCCTTGGCGGTAAGACCCAGGTAGAGCGTAGAGCCCTCCGAGGTTGCCAAATCGCGGGAAACCTGACTCAGAGCACCGGTGCTCGAGCCACCCAGGCGCTCAAACAGAACGCGCGATTCATCCGCCGACACCACGCGCGCCCATTGACGGCGCGCCTCGCGCTCGATGGAGTGGGCCTCATCGATTACCCAGTGACGAATCGGAGGCAAGATTCTGCCCTCGGCCGCAACATTGCGGAACAACAGGGAATGGTTGGTGACCACCACATCGGCATGCGCCGCGCGACGACGGGCGCCGTGGACCAGGCATTTATCGGGGAAAAACGGGCAGAGGCGACGGGCGCACTCGCGCGACGCCGTCGTAAAGTCGGGACGGTTGACGCTGCGCCAGCGAATGCCCAGCGAGTCGAGGTCGCCATCGGCCGACTGACACACGTACGCCATGATGACCGCGACTGCCGTAAGCGTGTCGGCAGGATCACGCTTAGTCGTAATTTCGACTTGGCCGCGGCTCATGCGCTCAATCTTGCGCAAGCATGGATAGTGGTCATAGCCCTTGAGGGCGCAAAACGATAGACCTCCGTCCAGCTGCTCGGCAAGTTTGGGCAGCTCGTGATACATGAGCTGGTCGGCAAGATTATTCGATTTAGTTGCGATACCAACCGTGATGTTGTTGCGGCGCGCGGCCTCGGCAAAAGGCACCAGGTAAGCCATCGATTTGCCGACGCCCGTCCCCGCCTCAATCACGCGATGCGTTCCCGTAACGAGTGCGTCACGAACCTCGAGCGCCATCGCAATCTGCTCATCGCGCGGCTCGTACGTGGGATACATTCGATTAACCAGGCCGCCCGGGGCATAGTCCGCCTCGATTTTCTCGCGGCTCGGCATCTTAAGGACCGGCAATTCGTCGGCGTCCACCCGATCATCGGCGCGATCGGCCTTGAGTACGTCGGCGCGGGCGGCGCTGAGAGAGAAGATGGAACCGGGGTTCTGCCCCGCCAAGAACGAGAAGATGGGACGATAGGACCAGGGTACGTCGGGGTGCATGTCGGCCAGGCGCGCCATCAAGCCCTGAGGCAAGTCGGTGAGCGCCACGAGCAACACGCGCCACACACCACACAAGGCGTCGACATCGGCGTTGGCGCGGTGGGACACCGGGTCGCAGCCAAACAGGTCGGCCATGAAAGACAGTTTATGCGAGGCCAGGCGCGGAAGCGCGATGCGCGACAGTGCCAGCGAATCGATCCAGATGTCGCTGACGTTGACGCCGCCCTTGACCGACTCGATAAACGAACGGTCGAAGGTGGCGTTATGTGCGATTACCGGGCAGCCGCCGACAAAATCGGCGAGAGCGGCGACAGCCTCAACGGCCGACGGGGCATCTGCCACATCGGCGTTTGTAATGCTCGTGAGCTCAGTAATCTCGGCGGGAATCAGCTGCTTGGGATGCACGAAGGTATCGAAGCGATCGACAACCTCGCGGCCCGAAAGGCGAGCCGCCGATATCTCGATAAGCTCGTTGTCCTGCACCGAAAGACCCGTGGTCTCGGTATCGAGGACGATAACGTCTTCCTCGATGAGGCCAAACGATTGGGTTTTGGCGCGCTCGGCAAGCGTGGCATAGGAGTCGATGACAAACTGCGGCGTTCCTGACGAAACCGCGTCCTCGATTAGCATGCAATGCCCGCTCGACGAAGACCCATACGGATCAGGCTGTCACAGACCTGCGGGAACGTCATGTCGTCGGTGTGGCGGATTTCATCCGGATACAGCGACGTATCGGTCATGCCGGGAATGGTATTGGTCTCGAGGATGACGGGGCCATCCTCGCTCACGATAAAGTCGCTGCGCGAGATACCCAGGCAGCCGAGTGCCTTATGGGCAGCACAGGCGAGCTCCTGAGCACGAGCGTAGTTCTCGGGCGAAATCTGTGCCGGAATGCGATGGATATCCGTGGGGTCGACATACTTCACGTCCAGATCGTAGAACTCGCAGTCCTCGGGCTTGCGGATCTCAACGATCGGCAGAGCGCACACGTCATCCTCGCCGTATACGCCGACGGTGATCTCGGTACCCTCGATGCACTTCTCGACCAGCACCTTGTCGCCGTACTCAAACGCCTTGGCGATTGCCGCGGGCAGCTCGGAGGGCTCATGGACCAGGGAAATGCCATAGCTGGAACCGTTTACGGCCGGCTTCACAAAGCAGCGCTCGCCACAAACCTCAACGATATGATCGATATCGACTTCATCGCCTACCTCGAGCGCAAGGCCGGGGGCAATGGGAATGCCCGCCTTTGCGTACAGGAGCTTAGAGACCTCCTTGTCGGCACCGCAAGCGCTGGCAAGCACGCCCGAGGCCGTGTAGGGGATACCCAAGGTCTCCATGGCACCCTGCATGGCGCCATCCTCACCGCCGGCGCCGTGCATGGCGATAAACGCCACGTCGAAACCACCGGTCGCCATGGTTACCATAAAATCATCGGCAGCCGTGTCGAGCAGCTCCACCGAAGTGTAGCCGGCCTCCTTCAGGGCCACCACGACGTTCTTTCCCGAATTGAGCGAGATCTCGCGCTCAGCGGAATGACCGCCCGCCAAGACCGCTACGTGCATGTTCTCTAGGCTTTTACCCGGCATGGGCAGACTCCTCCTCTATAATTTCTGCAGCTGATACCATATTGTAGCGATACCCTCTACGTTTCCCCAAAATCGAAAGGCTTCCATGAATCCCAGGACTAAATCTCAGGACATTCGCGACTTGAGCCAAAACGATATTCGCGAGCTCGTGGCAGAACTCGGCCAGCCCGCCTTCCGCGCAAAGCAGCTCATCGAATGGGTCTTTGAGAAGAACGTTTGTTCGTTTGACGATATGACCAACCTTCCCAAGGCTTTCCGCGAGCAGCTTAAAGGAGCTTTTGCCTTTGACACGCCGGCTGAACTCACCAAGCAGGTTTCCAAAGATGGCTCTCGCAAGTATCTGCTCGAGTACCACGACGGCATTTCCGTCGAGACTGTCGGTATGCCCCGCCGTAACAAACTTTCCGTCTGCGTTTCCACCCAGGCAGGTTGTGGCATGGGCTGCGCCTTTTGCGCTACCGGCCTCAACGGCCTCAAGCGCTCTCTGACCGCTCAAGAGATCGTCGACCAAGTACTTCATGTATCCAACGACTTTGGCGAGCGCGCCACGAGCGTTGTCTTCATGGGCCAGGGCGAGCCGTTTGCCAACTACGACGAGGTTCTCAAGGCACTGCGTATCCTCAACGACCCCGATGGCATCGGTATCGGCGCCCGTCACCTCACCGTCTCTACCAGCGGCGTTATTCCCGGTATTCGCAAATTTGCCGACATCCCCGAGCAGTTTACGCTTGCCGTTTCCCTGCATTCCGCCATCCAGTCGACGCGCAATAAGCTCATGCCCGGTGTTAAGAAGTACACGCTGCTCCGCCTTCACGAGGCGCTTCAGCTCTACACCGAGAAGACGGGCCGCCGCCCAACCTATGAATATGCCATGATCGAAGGCGTCAACGATACGAATCCCGAGATGCAGGCACTCTGCGACTTCTGCGAGGGAACGCTGTGCCACGTTAACCTGATTCAGCTTAACGACATCGAGGGCAGTCCGCTCAAGCCGTCGCCGATTCATAAGGTCGAGGATCTTCAGCGTCGTCTTGAGTCTCGTGGCATCGAGACCACAATCCGTAATTCTCGCGGCAATGATATTGATGCCGCCTGCGGTCAGCTGAAGCAACGTTTCAAGGTCCAGAAGAACGCATAGGGGAGTCGCACTCCAAAACGTTTCATGTGAAACATCGGACGGCCCCTGTTGCAGGATATGCAACAGGGGCCGTTTCATTTATTGACCTCAATTTTGGACCGCTGCTAGCTTCCCCATTGTTTACGGACAAAATAAGCAGCCCTTGTCTCATGAATCAGACAAGGGCCGCTCAAAATATGCAGGGTAATTGTTAGGTACCTAATAGCCTACATTTTCCCATTGGTTGCTAACCCAACCTTGATTAATCTTAGGATTTTTCGTTACCTGAGCAGTGCGCATGGCAACATCTTCTGTCATAACATCCATTTTCTTCTTGGAAGTATCGACAATATCTTGCGCACCACGAAGCAAACGACCTCGAAGTTCATCGTCTGTCGCGATCTTATAGCCAGCAAAGGCACCGGCCGCGACAGTCGTCACCAATGCAATCGCAGTTAAAATCTTATTCCTCATCTTGGCCTCCTTGATCAAACTGAATCATTTCACCAAGAATACGAGAGAGCTCTTCCTCGTCTTTAAACTCAATCTCAATCTTATTCTTTCCACGCGAGCTTTTCACGCGCACGTTGGTATTAAATACCTGACGAAGTACACGCGCAGCCTTTTTAAAAGACTGAGGCGTTGCAGGCCGCGGCGTCTTAGGTGTCTCTCCGGCAGAAAACAATGGAGCAAGATTTTCTGTCGCTCTTACAGAAAGGCCCTCCGCAACAACCTTCTCTGCAAGTCGAATTCGAGCATCCTCATAGGGAACTGCAAGAATCGCACGTGCGTGACCAGCAGTAAGTTTACCCTCAAAAATCATCTGCTGAACTACTTCGGGGAGATCGAGAAGGCGCAGCGAATTTGTAATTGCAGAGCGTGATTTGCTTACTGCCTTCGACAATGCCTCCTGGGTCATACCGCTGGCATCAATGAGCTGACGATAGCCCTTAGCCTCTTCGACGGGATTCAGATCAGAACGCTGAAGGTTTTCGATAAGAGCAAGAGCCAGCATCTCTTCATCATTAACATCTTTAATGATGACAGGCAGCTCCTCAAGACCAGCAAGCTTTGACGCCTGGTAACGACGCTCACCAGCGATGATCTCATAGCCGTTTCCATGCTTGCGAACCAAAAGCGGCTGCAAAACGCCATGTTCTTGGATTGACTCGCTCAACTC
>ERZ773109.2120-NODE-2120-length-10976-cov-4.973812_pt1 | contig 10976 bp, 8 predicted proteins | sample MGYA00580569_ERZ773109 | MGnify/ENA primary metagenome ERZ773109 (study PRJEB29015, sample SAMEA2737852) | human gut metagenome | biome: human gut; feature: human-associated habitat; material: faeces | place: China | collected 2012 ...
AGAGCAGAGCAGAGCAGAGCAGAGCAGAGCAGAGCAGAGCAGAGCAGAGCAGAGCGCTCTAATTAAACTTTTGCAGTATGTGTTTGGGTATGCAACGATAGAACTCGGAACCATTGGTAAAGTTTCTATGTGTAAGCGCATATTGAAATCTGAAACCAGTGCAACAGGTGATGTTCCGTTTTATAAGATTGGAACGTTTGGAAAGCAACCTGATGCGTTTATTTCAAAACAGAAGTTTGATGAATATCGTAGTGCATATTCATATCCGAAAAAAGGAGATATTTTAATTTCGGCAGCAGGTACCATTGGAAGAACAGTAATTTACAATGGCGAAGATGCGTATTATCAGGACTCGAATATTGTATGGGTTGCGAATGATGAAAATATTGTTTTGAACAAATACTTGTTTTACTATTATCAGCTCCAACCATGGAATATTTCTTCGGGAGGTACGATTGCAAGGCTATATAATGATAATGTAAGTCGTGCAAAAATTCGTGTGCCATCAATTACTGAGCAGAAACGCATTGTTACTATCCTTGACCGCTTCGACACTCTCTGCAACGACCTGTCCGCAGGTCTGCCTGCTGAAATCGAAGCACGTCGCAAGCAGTACGAATATTACAGAGATAAGCTGTTATCTTTCAAAGAATTACAAAAATAAGGGGGCGGTGATGTGCCGTACTTTAATATTGTAGCGGAAACATCAGAAAATACCGTTGTCACAGAATATGAGCCGGTCAAACAGCGGTCGGACAGCTACCAGAGCGAAGCTGCGCTTGAACAGGAGTTTATCCGGCTGCTCAGTGAACAGGGCTACGAATATTTGCCGATCCACACGGAAAAAGAGCTGATTGCCAATCTCCGAAGCAAGCTGGAGGAGCTGAACAATTATCAGTTCTCTGATACGGAGTGGGAATCCTTTTTCAAAACCTGTGTGGCTAATCCGAATGAGCATATCGTCGAAAAGACACGCAAAATTCAGGAGGACAACATACAGGTGTTGACCCGTGATGACGGTTCCTCGAAAAACATCACCCTTATTGACAAGAAGAACATTCACAACAACCGCTTGCAGGTTCTTCATCAATATGCCGTCAGCAGGCAGGAGGGCGCAAAGCACGATAACCGCTATGATGTTACGGTGCTGGTCAATGGTCTGCCGCTCGTCCATATTGAGCTGAAACGCCGTGGTGTTCCAATTCGTGAGGCGTTCAATCAGATTGACCGTTATCAGCGTGAGTCTTTTCAGGCTGGCAGCGGACTGTTTGAGTATGTGCAGATTTTTGTTATCTCTAATGGCACGAATACTAAATATTATTCCAATACGACCAGATATAATGCTGAGGATGAGAACAAAAAGTGCGGTTCAAGCAAGAAAAAAACAAGCAACAGCTTTGAGTTTACCTGCTTCTGGGCGGACGCGCATAACCGCGTTATTCCGGATTTGATCGACTTTACCAAGACGTTCTTCGCAAAGCATACCATTCTGAATATCCTTACACGGTACTGTATTTTTACCTCGGAGGATATGCTGATGGTTATGCGACCGTACCAGATTACGGCAACCGAGCGTATTCTCAACCGTATCGAAATTGCCAACAACTACAAGAAATACGGCAGCATTGAGGGCGGCGGCTACATCTGGCATACAACCGGATCGGGCAAAACTCTGACCTCGTTTAAGACGGCAAGACTGGCTTCGCAACTGCCGTATATCGACAAGGTGCTGTTCGTGGTGGACCGCAAAGACCTCGACTATCAGACCATGAAAGAGTATGACCGCTTTGAAAAGGGTGCGGCAAACAGCAACACCTCGACGGCAGTCTTGAAGCGACAGCTGGAAGACCCTGATGCGCGTATCATCATCACCACGATACAGAAGCTGGCTACGTTCATCAAGAAGAACCCCGGGCATGAGGTATACAGCAAGCACGTTGTTATCATCTTCGACGAGTGTCATCGCAGTCAGTTTGGCGATATGCACATGGCTATTGTCAAGAACTTCAAGAAGTACCATCTGTTCGGCTTTACCGGTACGCCGATTTTCGCGGCTAATTCGCCCGGGGCACGGAGTACGCAGTTCCTCACTACGGCACAGACGTTCGGCGATCAGCTGCACAGCTATACGATTGTGAACGCAATCAACGATAAAAATGTTCTGCCGTTCCGCGTGGATTACATCAAAACGATGGATGTCGAGGAAGAGATTACGGATGAAATGGTCTGGGACATCAACCGAGAAAAGGTTATGATGGCGCCGGAACGTATCCGTAAGGTAACGGAGTACATATTAGAGCACTTCGACCAGAAGACTTATCGCGGCGACTCAAGGTATTATTATAGCTATCGTGCTCTGACCAATATTTCGGAAGTCGCATCGGCCAAGCGGGACGAGGTGGCGGAGATCAAGCACAAGCAACGCCTCAGCGGCTTCAACTCGATCTTTGCGGTTGCCAGCGTTCCAATGGCGAAACTGTACTATCAGGAATTCAAAAAGCAGATGGCGGCAGACCCAACGAAAAAGCTGCGTGTTGCAACAATATTCAGCTATGGAGCGAATGAGGAGGAGTCGGACGGTATTCTCGATGAGGAGAATTCCGAGGATACTTCTGCACTCGATCAGTCCTCTCGGGATTTTCTGGAGCAGGCTATCGGGGACTATAACGAGATGTTCCATACGAATTACGATACGTCGAGCGATAAGTTTCAGAACTACTATAAAGATGTATCGCTTCGTATGAAAAACAAGGAACTTGATCTGCTGATTGTCGTGAATATGTTCCTGACAGGCTTTGATGCGACTACAATGAATACGCTGTGGGTGGATAAAAACCTGAAAATGCACGGCTTGATACAGGCGTTTTCTCGTACCAACCGTATTCTTAACTCGGTTAAGACGTTCGGCAATATCGTATGCTTCAGAAGCCTGCAAAAGCGTGTGGACAGCGCGATTGCGATGTTCGGCGATCCGAATGCTGGTGGTATCGTGCTGCTGCAGAAGTTCGATGACTATTATCATGGCTACGAGTCGGCAGACGGCAAACCGATGCCGGGTTATGTAGATATGATCGAGGAGCTGCAAGGCAAGTTCCCTCTGACAGAGCCGCAAGTTGTCGGGGAGCAGAACCAGAAAGACTTTATTGCCTTGTTTGGCGCGATTCTCCGTATGCGTAATCTTTTGGTTTCCTTTGATGAATTCAAGGACAAGGAATTGCTTTCAGAGCGCGATTTGCAGGACTATCTTGGCCGGTATCAGGACTTGCGCGATGAATGGAAACGCAAGCGGCAGGAAGGCACGGATATTACGGATGATGTTGTCTTCGAGATTGAACTCATTCGTCAGATTGAAATTAACATCGACTATATCCTGATGCTGGTAAAGAAATACCATGATACAAACTGTGAAGATAAAGAGGTGCTTGTGACTATACACAAGGCGATTGATGCCAGTCCTGAGCTTCGCAGCAAGAAAGAGCTGATTGAGAACTTCATTGCCGGTGTCAACGATGTGGACGATGTTATGGACAGCTGGCAGAGCTATGTAGTCGAACAGCGGAAAAACGATCTCAATGAAATCATTACAACGGAAAAGCTAAAATCGGACGAGACTCGAAGGTTCATGGAAAATGCTTTCCGCGATGGTGAGATCAAGACTGCTGGCACGGACATTGATAAGATCATGCCGCCGATTTCGCGTTTTGGCGGTGGCGGTAGAGCGAAAAAGAAACTGGGCGTTATCGAGAAGTTGAGAGCGTTCTTTGAGAAGTATTTCGGTATTGGCGGTTCGTCGAGCTTTACTGAATAAATGATTTGGAAGTTAGGCAAGAGGATTTTAAGAAATCCTCTTGCTATTTCTATTTAATGGTTGACAAAATTTTTCAAGATGATATAATATAAATATTAAAGGATAACCAATGCAATAATAAGAGTCAAGTTGGTCTGACCGATTATTGCGCTTCTGCAATCAGCGGATGAAGGAGTAGGGGCCAACCACCGAAGAGCATCCAACGGATGATCCCAACCTCGGAGGCGTTAAGGAGGAAAATGGGCCGACGGTAATGTTGTGCCCAATTGTATAAATTAAAGAGTGAACACTACTTAAGCAGTAGTGAATTTATGACACAATTTCTTTGAAATTGTGTCTTTTTTTATCATTTTATCGCAGTCCGTCTAACTTTTAATAGAAAATAAATATTTTACATTAGAAAACTGAATATGCAACCATGTGACAAGTGGTTATGTGTGCTTGCCATGTTATAATATGCAGATACCAAATAATTCCATTTATCGTTTTCCCGCATATATAGCAGCAGTAATCACACAGCATTAAGCAGATTTGACGACAGGCAAGATTTATTAAGGAGCAATATAATCATTAACCGATCAACCTATTAAATAAATATACATCTTAGGGTTAAAATATGAATAAAGATTATATTGACTGCAAAATTGAAAGCACTTTACATGCCATCGGAGCGAGAATCTGTGTTGAGCGTAATCATCAAAATTTAACGCGTGACGACCTTGAGGAGTTATCCGGCGTGTCTTCTGACACCATCAAGCGAATCGAAGCCGGATATGTTGTCAAAGTCGACAAGTTTCTGCGCATTATATTTGCTTTAGACGTTCCGGTTGATATGTTCTTTCCTTGTGAGGTCACAAGCAAGGAAGATATGGCAAAACGTATCAAGTGTATGATAGATGAACTGGTGGAACAATAAACACCATTCAAGATGTAAGAAGCAACACCAATGGTGTTGCTTCTTTTGTTTTCTGAGGCAGTATACATAGAATAAACGGTATTATATGGATAAAGTGGTCAGAACTGCATTAAGAGAGTGCAGTCATGCCCTCCCCTTCCTTTGAAATATGGACTAAGATAATAATACGCAAAGCGCATTGCATTTGTAAAGAAAATTGGAGAATATCAGAAAAACGGTCATCAGATTGCCTCCTTTTCAAAGTTGGGACGCTGATTTTGAAAATCTTTGCAGCTAAAACATAATAGCAACAGACCATTGCTATGCCAGATGAACGAGAGTAGGTGAAAAAATGATAAACATTCGCGATTTGAGGATTGACCCGAATTCTCTGGGCGCTCAGAAACTGCTGGTTGACATCCTGCCGGTATTCGAGTATAAAGACCATCAACGCACGGAGAACGTTGTCGGCTATCGGTATGTCATTGCGCTGCCGAGTCACAGCCTCGAGAAAATCGGTGTTCGCATCGACGGCAAGCAGCAGATGGAGAAGCCTGACGGCTATGAGGAAGTGCAGTTCGATGGCCTTGAACTGACGATTTACGAGGCGCAGGGCCATGTTCAGCTGTCGGCTAAGGCTCAGGGAATAATGCTGGCGAAGAAAACGTAAACAGCCAAAGGGTAGCATTAACGCGGCAGCCGAGGTTAGGGCGGTCCCACAAAGGGAATGCCCCTCGGAGGCCGCGTTTACGCTACACCGCGACGATGGTAAGTATTACAATCGTCGCGGTGTAGCATGTAGCAAAATTAGATAGGAGGAATTAAATGAGCGATAATCCACAAGGTAGGCGGTGGAATATGACGATTAACAATCCGCTGAAATATGGGTTTACGCACGAAGTGATTATCGAGAAACTTCACCAATTTAGCGTGCGATATTTTTGCGTAGCGGACGAAATCGGTGAAGAAGGGACGATGCACACGCATATTTACTTGTGTACAAAATCCCCCACTCGATTTAGCACGCTTAAGCGTCGTTTTCCCACAGCACATTTAGAAAAGGCCATTAAATCTTCATTTGAGAACAGAGAATATCTTCGCAAAGAAGGGAAATGGGCCAATACACCTAAAGCGAATACGGTAATTGATGGTACATTCTTTGAATTCGGGGAAGTTCCGACAGAAGCAGAGGAAGAGTCGCCGGGAATGTATGAACTCGTCAAATGCGTAGAGAAGGGCATGTCGAATGTCGAAATCATTCGAAAAAAGCCGTCGATGGCTCTGCGGCTAAAGGGCATTGATGAAGTGCGAGATACACTTCAGGCCGAGCGCTACATGAGTGAGAACCGCAAGGTAATTGTTAATTATCTTTATGGCGATACAGGAACAGGCAAAACAAGGAGTATTTTTGCTAAGCACGCACCCAAAGACATTTGCCGAATAACCGATTATGGAGGCAGAACGGGCCTTCGTTTCGATGCTTACCATGGCCAGCCGGTTCTGGTTTTCGAGGAATTTCATTCGCAAATCCCCATTGCGACAATGCTGAATTTTTTGGACATATATCCGCTCCAACTTCCGGCACGATACCATGACCGTACAGCGTGCTATACAACGGTATATATTACCTCTAACATCCCGATTGAAGAACAATATGTAGACACTCAGATCGAAGAGCCGGAAACATGGAACGCGTTCATGCGACGTATCACGCATGTTATCGAATTTCGTAAGGGTAAAGAACCGAAGGAGGTCAAGAAAAATGAAGACGAAGAAGAACAAGGATCGCAATGCACTCTGGATGAGTAGCATTGATAATGCAGCTAAGTTCATTATGCTGCTGTGCTTCCTGATTGGTGCGGTGGTTATCGCGCTCAAGCAGGATGCATGGAATGCTGCGGCAGAGAACGCGGTAACGCTGTCGCCGATGGTCAAGAGCATGATGTCGAATTTGCTCTTGGTGTATCTGGTCGTAGGAGGCATCATCGTGGTTGCACTGATGTGTTGTGCAGACAAGAGAAGGGTTCGGGCACAGTTTGAAAGTATAGGTCTAACAAATCATGCCGGCATGACGCCTGTGTTACTGCGGAAGCATCAGGAACAAAACCACTCCCAAATTATTATTTGGGAGTTTAGGAATTATAGTATTCCATTAGAAGAGTGGGAGAAGAAAAGAGCAGCGATCGAAACAGCATTAAGCATAAACATCATCAAAATAGAGTATTCCGCAGCCAAAAGACACATTCGGATTTATGCAGTTCCGGCAAGCCATGAATTGCAGTCAGTCATTCCGTGGAGTGACTGTTACCTGTCTAATGAGAATTTCGTTTTGACGTTAGGTGAAAGTCATTTGGGGCTGATGACAGTAAATTTGAACCATATTCCACATATCCTGATTGGCGGCTCCACTGGCAGCGGCAAGAGTATTTTGTTGAAATCTTTACTGATGCAGGCATATCGAAAAGGTGCAGTCATCTATGTAGCAGATTTTAAGGGCGGTGTTGACTATCCGAAAATCTGGCACGAAAAGTGTCGGATGTGTACGGATGAGAGAGCCTTGCTGTACTATCTGACTCAATTGACCACGGTTTTAGAAAGCCGAAAAAAGCAGTTTGCAGAAAGCGGTTGTCCTAATCTGGATGCTTATAATCAAATCACTGGTGAGAATATGCCGCGTTTGATTTTCGCGTGTGACGAAGTAGCCGAATTGCTCGATAAAACCGGTGCGGACAGTGAGCGGAAAAAGCTGATTGCACAGGTCGAAAACAAATTGGCGACTATTGCACGGCAGGGACGTGCATTTGGCGTTCATCTGATTTTAGCAACGCAGCGCCCTGACGCGAACATTATTCCCGGTCAAATTAAGAACAACATGGACTTTAGGGTATGTGGGCGAGCGGATAATGTTCTCTCGCAGATTATTTTGGATAGCACGATTGCAGCGGATCAGATTCCTAAGGATACGCAGGGACGTTTTATAACAGGTGATGGAACGGTATTTCAGGGTTACTTCTTCGACGAAAGCAAACTCTGAGGTGCATCATGTCTTGCGAAATTCCAATTTGGCAGAAGTCAAACCTGACATTAGAAGAAGCCGCTGCCTACTTCAATATAGGAATCAACAAATTACGTCAGATGACCGAAACGAAAGAGTGCGAACGGTTTGTGCTCTGGGTCGGAACGCGGAGACTGATCAAGCGCAAGGCGTTTGAGGCTTATCTGCAAAATGAATTTTCTATATAATCAGTTATAGTAAAAAGCGTTCAGATATGTTATATTAGGTGTAACACATCTGGACGCTTTTCTAAAAGGAGCGTGTAAAGTGGCAGAAAAGCGTAAAGATAAAAACGGTCGTATCTTGAAGACCGGTGAGAACCAACGTAAGAACGGAACATACGATTATCGTTATACCGGCACGGATAAGAAAGTGCGATGTGTTTATGCCAAAACACTGGAAGAACTCCGTAGGAAAGAGGAAATCATTCAGCGTGACAAGGCGGATGGGATTGACTATGCAGCTGGTGAGATTATAGTTTCGGAGCTGATAGATCGCTATGTGAACTTAAAACGGGATTGGCGAGAGAATACCCGGCGCGCTTACGGAACAGCAATCAACCGGATCAAGGAGGATGCGTTCGGACAGATGAAAGTGCGGTTGGTGAAGCCATCTGATGCAAAAGCGTTCTATATCGGTCTGCACGATATGGGCAGCAAACGTAATACCATCACTATTTTTCATAGTGTTCTGCGTCCGGCTTTTGAAATGGCGGTGGATGATGATATTATCCGTAAAAACCCGTTTAAGTTTCAAGTTTCGGACATTCTCCAAAACGATGCGGAAAAGCGCACTGCATTGACGGATGCGCAGCAGAAAGCGTATTTGAAGTATGTACAGGAGAATAGTCAAGATAATTACTATGATGATATTGTAATTCTTCTGGGAACAGGTCTTCGCGTTAGTGAACTGTACGGTCTGACAAAGAAAGATGTTGATTTTAAGACACGTTGCATTTTTGTTGACCATCAATTATGCAGGACGGCAGATAAGCCGTATTTCATCACTGCACCGAAAACATCGAGCGGCGTTAGAACGGTACCTATGTCTGAAACGGTATATGCGGCATTAAAACGTGTGTTAAAGAAGCGGACGGCAAGTAAGTCAGAGCCCATTATAGATGGCTATGGCGGCTTTTTGTTTCTGGATAAGTCGGGAATGCCTAAAGTTGCAATGCACTTGGAAAACTATATGCGAAATCTTCAGAAGAAAATCAACCGCATTTACGGCAATGCGTTCCCTCGAGTGACACCGCACGTTTTACGGCATACGTTCTGCACGAATATGCAGCAAGGCGGCATTGATGTAAAGAGCCTGCAATATTTGATGGGTCATTCTAATGTCAGTGTAACGTTGGATGTATATACCCATACCGATTTCAACGCGGTGCAGGAGGCGTTTCGTAAAGTTGCATCCAGCTTGTGAAAATAGGTTGGACAGCTTACGATAAAACTTACCATTTTTGCCCGTAGACCTATGAATATCCTTGTAGAGATACGTCGAATAAGTGAAAACGAATACGTTCATATCTCTACATATCCCTATTTATCTCGTTATAAAAATGCAGATTTCCCAAGGGCGGCATGTACTAAGCCGTTCCGCACAGATAAACGAAAAATGTGCGTAATGCACCGTAAAACCGCATAAATAAAGCAGGACCGAATGCAGAAATACGCATCCGGTCCTGTTTTTGCGCACAAGAAAAGGCTGACCGCTTATTTTTCGGTCAGCCTTAAATTTTACGTTTCGTTTTTGTTCAGCTTGAAGTGGTTCCGGCGATACTCAAGCATTCCCTCATCGCGCATACGGCTCAGCTCCTTGGACAGGGCGCTGCGATCGAGATTGAGGTAGTCTGCGAGCTGCTGGCGGTTGAAGGGAATATCGAACTCATACCGGCCCTGTCGTGCGGCCTCGCCGGAAAGGTAAGTCAGCAGCCTGCCACGCACATTTTTGGCCGATGTACAGAAAATACGGGTCGACAGCGTCAGATTTTTCTGCGCGGTAAGCAGAAGAATGCGCTGCATCAGCTTGCCGTGCCAGCTTTCAGCTGCATTGTCTCCGTCAAGCAGGGGGAGCAGGCTGAGGAAAAGGATTTCGCAGTCCTTCGCCGCAACGGCATCCACCATAAGTGCTTCACCGCAGAGCGCATAAGTCTCCGCAAACACGCCTCCGGCTTCGACGCTGCTCAAAATACTGTGTGCGCCCCAGAAATCGCTGCTTTCAATGTGCACACAGCCTGAAACGACAATACCCATTTCGCGTGTACGGCTTCCGGCGCGCAGAATGAGCGCGCCATGCGGAAAACGGTCTGTGCGCATGCAGCCGAGACTGCGGAGAAGCCGCAGTTCCTGGGCAGTAAAGCCGGAAAAGAACGGTAATTCTAAAAGATTCATGCGCACCTCGCTTCCAATTCGATACACCTGTATGCCTGCATTATACTATAAAAACGTGCGAAAAGCAAGCAGAACCCCTGCTTACTGCTGCTGTTTCTCCCACTCTGCGTGAAGCGCGGAAAACGGGCGCAGCGCACGGTCGAGAATGCCGTGAATCTGCGCAATGGCAATGCCGTAGTTGGTGACAGGAATACACTGTTCCGCTGCGCGGCGCAGACGTGACTGCATTTCGCGCTCGCCCAACATACACGCGCCGCAGTGGATGATGAGCGCATAGGGTGAGAGATTTTCCGGGAACTCGCCGCCGGAAGTAAATACAAAGCGAATGTCTCTGCCGGTATACTGTCTGACCCACCGCGGCAGCTTTTCCGTGCCGATGTCGCCGCACTGGCGGTGGTGGGTGCAGCCCTCGGAGATCAGCACAGTATCGCCGTCCTTCAGCCGACGCAGTGCGGCCGCGCCGAGCACCGCCGTGCGCAGATCGCCCTTATACCGTGCAAAAAGAATGGAAAACGAGGTAAGGCGAACGGAATCGGGCACGATCCGGCTGACCATGCCGAAGGCCTGCGAGTCGGTGACAACGAGTGCCGGCGGCTCGCGCAGCCGGCTGAGCGTGCGTGCGAGCTCGGTCTCGCGTGTGACGACCGGAATACAGCCTGCGTCGAGCAGTGAACGGATGGTCTGCTGCTGCGGCAAGATCAGACGTCCCTTGGGAGCGGCGGAGTCGATCGGGGTGACAAGAACCACTGCATCACCGGGTGATACAAGATCGGCGATGAGCTCGCGTGCCGGCGGCACAGAATGTACAAGAGCAGCGATCTTTTC
>ERZ773109.2121-NODE-2121-length-10966-cov-10.715516_pt1 | contig 10966 bp, 5 predicted proteins | sample MGYA00580569_ERZ773109 | MGnify/ENA primary metagenome ERZ773109 (study PRJEB29015, sample SAMEA2737852) | human gut metagenome | biome: human gut; feature: human-associated habitat; material: faeces | place: China | collected 2012 ...
CAAACAGCAGCGTCTTCTGCCACGGATAGAAACTTTCGTTGTACGTATCGTTGCTGCGGCTGATGGCTCCTTCCGGATCCACGTATTTGGTAATCTTCTTCAGCGGCGACCAGTAGCAGAGGTTCTCGCCCGAGAAGTAGAAACGTGCCTGACCGATACCGATTTTCTTTGTCAGGTTCACCGGAATGGTATATCCTACGGTCAGGTTCTTCAGACGCATGTAGCGGATGTTCTGCAAATAGCGGTCGTTCACCTTGCTCAGCGGACCGGAAGTCGACGAGTATGCCATCGGACGCGGGAAGTAAGCATCCGTATTGTCTTCGGCCCACACCTTGTCCATGAAATCCTTCTGCAGGAAGGTCTGGTAAGGATAAGAGAACGGACCCCAGAACGACATCATGTGTCCGTGAGGATACCAGTAGTGGTTACCTGTTCCCTGGAAGAACACCGATACATCGAATCCGCACCAGCGTACACTGGCATTGATACCATACGACAGGCTGGGCAGTGAGTTACCCAATACCTTGCGGTCGCCCGGATCGGCTACATTGTTGCTGCCTATATCCACCATACCGTCACCGTCGAGGTCGACAAACTTCACGTCGCCGGCCTTCCAGCCTCCGGTCAGTCCGTCTACCATGTAACTCAGGTCTACCTCCTTGGCATACGCCTGTGCCTCCTCGTCGGTAGCAAACAGACCGTCGGTCACAAATCCCCGGATTTCTCCGATGCGCATGCCTTCGTAGTAATCCTTGGCAAATGTCTTGTCTTTATTGTCATACTTGGTAATGTAGCTTTTGTAGTTGCTCACGTTGAATCCCAGACTGTATTCCAGCGGACGTCCGGCCAGTTCGAACTGGTCTCTCCACGACATTGTCACTTCGTATCCCTTTGTCTGCAAGTCGGCTGTATTCATATCCGGCACACTGGCTCCATACACAGCCGGCAGTTCCACACCGTCGGTCAGCATGTTCAGTGTGTTGCGCACATATCCGTCTACGGTAATGTTCAGGCGGTTCTTCAGCATGGTCAGGTCGAAACCGAAGTCCCACTGCTGGCTGGTTTCCCAGGTCAGGTCCGATGCCACCGGCGCACCCAGTGTAGCATATTTCGCCATCGAGCTGCCCTCGCCGAACGTGAAGCCGGCAAAGTCGCTTACCGAAATCAGACGCATGTATGTATAGTAAGAAGAAACATTCTGGTTACCCAGGCTACCGAACGAAGCACGCAGCTTCAGGTTGTCTACATATCCGCTCAGCGGCTTGAAGAACGGTTCTTCCGAGATACGCCATCCCACAGAACCCGAAGGGAAGAATCCCCAGCGGCTTCCGGCAGCAAAACGCGATGTACCGTCGTAGCGTCCGCTCGCCTCAAACAGGTAGCGTCCCTTGTAGTCGTAGTTCACACGGCCGAAGAAACCAGCCAGCGCATATTCGCTCTGTCCGCCGCCCACTTCGGTCAGCACTTCACCCTCGGCATTCTGTCCCACCAGGTCGAGGTCGTCCAGCGAAGTAGAAGTCAGGTTCTGTCCCGCAGCCGAAACATTCTTCAGATACATGCGTTCGTAGTTGAACCCGACCACTCCCGTCACGTGATGTGCTTCGCCGAATGTATCTTCGTAGTTGGCAAAAACATTTGCCGAATAATAGTTGCGTGTGTTCACCGATTCACTCAGCTTGTTCAGACCGGCTCCGGTAGCATACGACAGCAGCGGTCCGTCCGGATATTCGCGGTAGAACAGGTTGTTCGAACGGTGTGTATTGCGTGTCTGGTACAGACGGTAGGTAAAGTCACCCGTCAGACTCAGCTGTTTGATCGGTGTGATGACCAGTCGTGTAGTATTCGAGAAGTCGTTCGTGCGGTTCACGTTGCGGTGCGATCCCTCGCCCAGCATGATATGACGTCCGTTGCCCACCTTATAGTTCAGGTAAGGAGTACCGTACAGCCATGAGCCGTCAGGGTTCTTCATCGGGAAGCATGCCAGCGCGTGACGTCCGCTGTAACCGATGGTATCGTCGATGCTTCCGTTACCCTGGAAAGTATACTGCGAGCCATAGAACGAAGTATTGTTGCTCAGCGTAGCATAGCGGTTGATGGTAAAGTCAATCTTCGAACGCAGGTTATACTTGCGGTAGATATCCGGATTCATGTTCAGGATACCTTTCTGATAATCGTATGCCCCGCTCACCAGGTATTTCACATCCTTCGTACCCCCGCTCAGCGAGATGCTGTGCTGCTGGGTAGGACGACGGTCGTTGTACATCATGTGCCACCAGTCGTAGTTGCCGTAGTACACCCACTGACGGCGACCGTTTCTTGTATCTTCCACTACCCACGGGCGGTCGGGGTTCTCCGTCTTGTCGTTCACACGGGCCAGCAGTTGCTGCATGTCGTAGTCGGTATAGTCCACGTAGTTCGTGCCGTTCTTCGCACGCCAGAAGGTGTTTACCGTATACACCGACCAGTAACCGGTTGTTTCGTAATCGGTAGTCGTGGTAGGAGCCTGCCATCCCAGACGGCCGCTGTAACGCACGGTAGCCTTTCCGTCCTGTGCCGAGCCCGACTTGGTTGTGACCAGAATCACACCGAATGCCGCACGCGCACCGTATACTGCCGCAGCCGACGCATCCTTGATGACCGAGATAGACTCCACGTCGTTCGGGTTCACACGGTCCAGTTCACCCACCGCACCGTCTATCAGCACCAGCGGACCGGCACTGTTGATAGAAGTCGTACCACGCACGTTGATGCTGGGCGAGCTGCCCGGCACACCCGACGAGGTAGTGACATTCAGACCGGCTACCGAACCTTGCAGCATGTTTGCCAGCGACTGCGTCGCACGGTTTTCCAGCTTCTCGCTGCCCACCGTAGCCACGGCTCCCGTCAGGTTCACCTTCTTCTGCGTACCGTAACCGATAACCACCGCCTCATCCAGCATGATGGCATCTTCCTGCATATATACCACAATATTTTTCTGTCCCGGTTTCACCTTCACCTTTTCGGTAAGATAACCCACATAAGAGAAATTCAGAGTAGCCCCGCCGGCAGGTATCTGAAGCTCGAAGGCTCCGTCTACATCAGTAATGCTTCCCTGGGCAGTTCCGTCGATGACGATAGACACCCCGATAAGCGGTTCCTGCAAGGCATCCAGTACCTTACCCGATACTGTTCTGTTCTGCGCCGACAGCGTAGAGACACTGCCCGTCAGCAACAGCAACAGCAAAAAAACATACGAATTGAAAACTTTCATAAATAAATATTTAGTAAAACATTAAGTAGCTTGTCGGTGCATCCCCGTTCAGCGAGGCAGGTAAGCATCCGTCGAGAACGCCTTCGGACGCTGCATCTGCTCGGTCCATTCGTGTCCGAACTCATCGCGCACGGTGATGGTCAGATCCACGTCGGCATCCGCCGCCTTCACCTTGAAGAAATGCGTAAAGTTTTCGGTAATGAAGCTCGGTGTAGAGCTCAGTGTCGACGAGTTGAAACGCTTCACGCTCAGCGCTGCCACATGCAGCGGATCGTAAGCCCATACCTCCTCAGGAGCAAGCTTGTTGCCCTTCTCGTCGGTCACCGTCAGCGTCCAGCGCGGATTCCAGTTCCAGATGTTTATCAGCACCTCGTTGTCCTTGTTCACCGGATAAGCATCCACATAGCGCTGGAATTTCGCCTTGACCGAAGCCGGTACACCGGCCGGCATCTGCGGCACATCCGCCATCGAGAAATGCACATTGTTCAGGTCGTAGCTGCGGAACTGGTAATCCTCCGTCCATCCCGTAGCCTTGTATATCCATTCGATGTCCGTTCCGTTCACATCCCATACCGAGTATCCGCCCGGTGTTCCGTCGGGACTGATGTGCACACCCGGAGTAAGGTAGCCCGACCACCACCACGAAGCGCATATCGCACCCGCGTTATGTTCGTACACCTCGCGTCCGCCCGTTACGTCATCCTCCGGAGTCACGTTGAAACTCAGGTGCGTATGTCCGGTCACGAAATGCACCTTGTAGCCGTCCAGCACGTCCAGCAGCTGCGTAGTGTTCAGCACGTCATGGTCTATCTTGAAACCTTCCGTCTGCGACGGGTAGAACAGCTGTGCGTGCATCACCACTACCAGCGGTGTCGACTTGTCGACATATGCCAGATCCTTCGACAGCCAGCTCAGCTGTTCGGCCGACACACGCTTCTCGTAGTCGCGCGAGGTAGTGCCGTCGTAGTTGCTGCAATCGATGTCATCCAGCACCACGTAGTGCACCTTTCCGATGTTGAACGAATAATATGTCGGAGCGATATAATCCATGAAACGGCTTCCCGCCTCCTCGTCGCTCGTAGCCTTGTAGTCGTAGTCATGATTTCCGATAGTATGGAAAATCTGAAGTCCCTTCACCTGATTGTTGATGGTATTCAGGTACTCAGGCAGCGCATAACTGTTCGAATACCAGTACAGGTCCCAGGTCATGTCGCCCAGCGTAATGGCATACATCTTTTCGTGCTGATGCAAGGCACGGTAGCTGTTCAGATCCTCGGTAAAGTCCATAAACTGTCCCAGGTCGCCCGTGCGGTTGGCCAGATGCATATCGCCCAGCATAAACACCTTATAGCTATCCTGTCCTTCCACCTCAGTCAGCGAGAAGTCCACACGCTCCGTTGTAGCGGCATCCCCCTTCATCATCTGGTAGAACCGAGGCAAGACTCCCTCGGCAGGAACTTCATATCCCGAAGGAACGGAGATAAACACATACCCCCATTTCTTTTCCGACTGAAGCTGGTAAATACCCCGTTCGTCGGTCACGCTCACCTCTACACCGTCCGATACCACAACACCCTGCACCGGACCGTCGGCTGTCGATACCACCCCGTACACCGTCGTTCCGGCATCCGGCGTGAAATCAATTCCCTCTACAATATTAATATAGGTAGTACCAATCTGTTTCTTGCGGTCACCACGCTTGACGAACACCCGGTACGTACCGCTTTCGCATCCGTCGGCAAGCTTTATGGTAAAACTGTTTTCCGAAACACTCACCAGCACACACGTATACGAGATTCCCCCTGTCGATTCCAGAATAATCACGTCCGATTCCGCCGGCTTGTTACTCCCGGTCACCTGGAACGTATATTCCCCTCCCTTGGCCACTTCTATCAGCGAAGGGCATTCAAACTGTACCTCGAAGCTGCCTGCCACAGCCTCCGTCATTCCATCGTTGCTGCACGCCATCAGCGGCAAGACAGCAATCAGCAAAAACCAAAGTAAATACGCTGCAAATTTTTTCATTTTATTTTTAAATTGTAAATTTTCCCAACCTGTTCCTTACCTTTTCATTACCAGCTATCTACATGACAACCAGCGTTTTTCAAGCAATCAAAAATCCTTGATTTTCATTGCGCAAAATTAAAGGCAGCGTATTTCAAAACAGAAACGCGCATGTGGCAATCCTGTTTCAAAACGGTTAAGTTTCCGATGCAGCATACACAAAAAAAAACGGGGTGTGAATACCTGGCTATGTCTTTGTACGGCACAGCATATTGCCGGCAGATAAAATCAAAGCGCAACAAAAGGCGCTTGTTTTCATAAAAAAGAGTAAATTTGTTTTTCAATTAAAAACAGCAATGAAAAAAGCATATACGATAGACCAGCAAATTGCCCAACTTAAATCAAACGGTATGATGTTTGATGATGAGGAGAAAGCAAAAGAAATTCTTCTTGACGTCGGTTATTATCGGCTAGGATTCTATTCTTTTCCTTATGAGATAAAATTCCCATGTCTGGAACACCGTGACCATAAGCTAAAACCGGGCACAACATTCAAGAGTGTGTATGATCTTTATGAGTTTGATACCAGACTCCGCAGACTTCTGCTTAACGCTCTCGACCGTATCGAGGTCAATATCCGCACAAAATTCATCTACAATATATCACTCCGGTACATTGACGATCCTTGCTGGTTTGTCAACCGTAAATATGTAACATCCAATTTTGTAAATGCCTTTGAAGAGCAGGTCTATGCTGCTATGCGTAAAAATCCCATAATCCAGCATCACCATGCAAATCATCCGGGGATATATGCTCCGGCATGGAAAACCATAGAGTTTATGACAATCGGCAATATCATTACATTATATGATTCGTTGAAAGAGACGGATGCAAAAGATTTGGTAGCCAATGCCTATGGCTGTTCAAGAGGTGTTTTTTACAATTATATGGAAACAATTCGTGTCCTTCGCAACAAATGTGCACACGGAGGCTGCATCTACCGCATGGACTTTCCCAGAGGTATTAAGCGCTTGCCTGCTGACATTTCTGCCGATTGCAGACACAACATTAAAGGTGGCATAGATGTTGTAAGATATATTCTGGGATGCATCTCACAAACCCGAAAAACGGAATTGGAGAACGAAATCCATAATCTTGTCTGCTCCATTCAGACAGATGAAGCTAAAAAAGTTGTGGCACAGACTTCTAAACTCGAATGTTGAACAGCCCTACTGTTTGGCGGAATAAAAAATAATGCTTACCTTTGCAATACGAAAGTGCCCGTGCGAGCTTAGTCGTCGCATCTGCACTATAAAAAGGAATTAGAGAAGTCTCAGTCATTACGACTGGGACTTCTTGCTTTTAACAGTCAATCATCCTCAGAAAGTTTCTTTCAATCTATTTTTTCCTCATCCAATTCTGAAAAAGCGTCCAGGCCTCCGCCGTTAAGTTTCCGATGCAGCATACACACAAAAAACGGGATGTGAACCACGCCGCGATACCGCAAACGTGAGGTTCACACCCCGTGCAAGTATATATCATAGTTTCTTAATCTTACGGCTCCCCCAGTCCCCGCACGATCACCTCCACCTCCGGCTTGAGGAAAAACTTGCGGTGTATAAGCAACAAACCAGCAAGAACAAAAAATACCCCCAAAATGCTAACTATAGTATGTTGAATTTCAATCTAAGCCTACATATTTTTGTAAAAAAACATACTATGAGTAGCAATTCCATTCTAGAAATATTCGGCAGAAATGTCCAGAAGTACCGAAAAGAGCAACACCTTTCGCAAGAAAAACTTGCGGAATATGCCGGACTTCACCGTACCTATATAGGAATGATAGAGCGTGCAGAAAAAAACATAACTCTTGTCAATATAGAAAAAATAGCAAAAGCATTAAATATTAATCTAACTAAACTACTGGAAAACAATGAATAAAAAACAAGAAGAAGGTATTGACAGAAACTGGCATCCCGAATTTCAAAAATACACAGAAGCCATTGTTTCAGCTCCCGAATATGAAGGGCTTTATTTTGAAAGAAAAAAAGACACGCAGATTAAATGGGTTGCTACCAAGAAATCTTCCGCCGGACAGAAACGTCTGGCATGGTGGAACAAGAAATGCGAGGAACTGGGTATTCCCGTAAAATCCGGAAACTATGCCGTTGCAGTCAGGGAGATACATCCTACAAAAAAACATGTATGCCAGATCTGTGGAAAGGCGCTCAGCATATATTATGAATACCCCACTAAGCAAACGCTTTCCAGAATCAACCAGAAACTCGGCACCAAGCTGAAGCAGACAGATTATACCATAAAGGAAATAATAGAACAGTTTTGCAAGAATACCAATGACCTGCAAAACATAGCCCACATATTCAAGGTAAAATCTTTTACAGATACAGCCGACCTGATCCGGCAAATATATGATACACATGTAGCCAAGTGTTCAGGCAAACTCTCTCCGGGAGCCATGTCAAATTGTCCGGACCGTTTCGACGGCTACCATTCCGACGGACTGTGCTGCCGGCAGTTTACCGACAAGGGCAGACATACAGACAACATGAAAACCTATGTGCAGGACCGGCGTGCTTATGAAGAATGGTCCGACGGCAACTATAACCTGGCCAACAGACTGATGGGAGAATACCAGAAAGCTCCAAAGTGCACATGTCCGGTCTGCGGAGAAACAGCTAAAATGACGGCCGACCATATAGGTCCGATTTCGCTCGGATTCTGCCACAGTACGAACTTTGCCCCTAAGTGCAAAGCGTGCAACAGTGCGAAGAACAATCGCCTTTCCCTGTCGGATGTCCGTAAGCTGCTGACACTGGAGGCAGAGGGCAATCAGGTGGTAAGCTGGCATTCCCAATATATCTGGGACAAGTACAAAAATACTATCACTTCCGACAAAGATGCCCGGAAACTCAGTTCCCTCATGCTTAAATGCCACCAGAACGTATTGAAACTGTTCTCCCTTATTTACAAAAAAGGAGGGAAAGAATTTCTCCAGACTTACCTGCATCCCGAATACTCCATGTACGACTACCGTTTTTCGGATTTCAATCCGCTGGAACCCGACAAACTGAAGATACACGAAAGCCCTATCGAAAATGAAAACAAGCGGAAAAATCAGGAAAGATACCTGCGCATTGCTTTCGAAAGTCTGAAAGAATTCGACATGAAGGAAAACCGTAAAGTGACATTTTACACAGACCAGTTTCCCCAAGAAACAGCTGCCGTCATACAGAGCATCAAAGCCAGAGATTTCACACAAGCCGACCAGGAAGTCAAGAAACTCATCACACTTCTGTGCGACAAAATTATTGCTTCCGAGTCAGAGTAAATTATAAAACTCTTCGAAAGTCAACTCTCCATACATGAGCCTGTCGTAAGCCGATGCCTGCACAGGCTCATAATCCATTTCCAGACTTCCTCCCCCGTTTTCCAGTTCCGGCAGCGAACCGATAGCATCTCTCACCGTAATGGCTACGGGCAAGTTCCACATATTCGGTGTCTTGACAGATGGCATGTAAAACAAAGGCGACGGCTGAGGTATGGAAATCTCTTCCAGTGAACCGATGATGAAAACCCGCTTTCTACGCTGCGGCACACCAAATTCCTCGGCATTCAACTTGATGGGTACATTTACATGATAACCGATTTCAGTAAAAGCCTCAATAATTTCTTTAATGGCATCCCCCTTACGCATAGTCAGAATACCTGGCACATTCTCCATAACGAAAAATTCCGGCCTCAGCCGGTTTACCATTTCAACAAAATCCTTGAACAACTGGTTTCTCTTGTCGTTCGGATCTCTCCAGCCCGCATACGAAAATCCCTGACAGGGCGGCCCACCGACAACCACATTCACCGGTGTATTTCCGCAAGCTTCCATAATGCGCGCCTTGGTTTCCTCCTGGGTAATATCTCCCAAAATGAAATTCTCAGCCGGTGCATACTGCGAGTGATTATATCGGTTGGTAGCCATGATGCTCTTGTCTATTTCATTTGCAGCTATCAGCTGGAATCCGCTCATAATGAATCCTTCCGACATACCTCCGCATCCGGCAAACAAATCCACAAAATTCATTCCTCTTAAATGAGGCATGATCAGTGAAGCGACGAACCTGGCCAGCAAAGGAGGCACAGCGTTTCCTATCTGCTTATACTGTGAAGCATTAGAACCCTGAAAGATAAAACTGTCGGGAAACGACTGAAGCCTTGCCGCCTCCCTGTTGGAAAGCACACGACATTGCGAAGGGTGCAGATTGCACCCGTTCCCTACCCGATTGAAATAAGTGGCGATCGTATAGCTTGGCTTGTCCCAGCACAACCTGCCGTAATAAGTAGTCCGTCCTCCGGTTTCCCTTATTTTATCCAGACGAGTATCCGATATGCTCAGAGGAATATCCTGCCAGTTTCCACCTTCAGGAATGTGAGGGGCTATTTCCGCCTCATGTTTCCCCATCTTAAACACAACATGATTATATAATTTCATCGTACTATCCAGTTTATCTCTTCCGGTGTCAAACCATACAGTTCGCCTACATACCTGTCCAGTTCCTCCTGCGAAGAATAAGTAAAGTTTTCATCCACTCTGTTCAGATCAACTACCGGCAAATCGTCTATTTCGTAGTTATTTATATGATTATTAGAGCTGGTCACCTTAAATCTCCAGTTCAACAAGCTGCTGTTCAGCAAAATATACATCTTCTTCAAGACTGTTTCTTCGGCCGATATATAATTGCAACTATTTCCCAATATATCATTTTCCTCACAATACACAAACCTCAGCCTCCGCGATATTCCCATATTGGAAACCTGCTGACAGACCAGCCTCCTTCTGCCAAAATCACATTTCAGAAATTCAGCCGAACGAGTTCCGAGAAACTCGCCCTTCACATATTCGTGATTGATATCCTCAATATCGTTGTCAGCAATCATATTTCCCCGTACCAACCGGTAGGGAGTCTGCTCTTGTGTTATAAACCGCTTATATAAAGTGAGATCCAGTTCCCCCCTTCTGTTCCGTATTTCAGGATATTCCTTCAGCTTCCGTACCTGTGACAGCTTCTCCAGAATCTCCCATCCCCTATCCGACATCAGAGGTATCTCCATATTTTCCCCGAAAATCTTCCGCACACTTCCGATTTCTACTCCAAAACATTTCCCGTCCACTTCCACATTTATCCTGCCGGTAATACCGTATCGCTGCAGGTAAAATATATTAGTCGACTGCGTTACATTGTCAAACAGCGGGATGCTTTCTCTAAAGTATTTTATTTCACAGACCTTGTTCTTTTCCAACAAAAATTTCCGCAATTTTGTTGTTGACAAATCCGCGAATAATGTAGAAGGGCATATTACTCCCAAATAACCATTCCGCTTAAGCATCCGTATCATCTTTTCAATGGAGAGCTGATACAGATTCAACATTCCCTCCAGCGCATAATGATAAGCACCCGAAGTTCTGAACCAGGACACCCACATTAAAATCCGGTCAGCTTTATTTCCCGAAATCTTCTTCTTGTCCGGTTTCAGAACCAGATAAGGAGGATTTGAAACAATCACATCAAATCCTCCGTTTACCTTTCCCTCAAAATCAGAGTTTTTCAACGGACATTCATCAGAAAACATTATATTCTCCTGTATCAGTGCATTTCTCCGAATAATATTTCCACATATTTTTTCTATGTCCGAAACAGA
>ERZ773109.2128-NODE-2128-length-10947-cov-19.721263_pt1 | contig 10947 bp, 8 predicted proteins | sample MGYA00580569_ERZ773109 | MGnify/ENA primary metagenome ERZ773109 (study PRJEB29015, sample SAMEA2737852) | human gut metagenome | biome: human gut; feature: human-associated habitat; material: faeces | place: China | collected 2012 ...
CTTCCACCTCCGCCCCAGCCCCAGCTAGGACCACCATGCCAGTGGTGATGATGTCCCCAATATCCGCCGCCATACCAGCCACCCCAGTAGCCGCCGCCCCAATAACCGGGGTAATATCCCCAAGAGTAGTAAGGACGATTCCATCCCCAGCCATAGTTCCATCCCCAGCCGTAAGAGCCATAACGCCAATCCCACCAAAGCGGGTTACTGAACGTCGGGAATGCATAAGCATACATACCATCGGTATATACGTTCCAGTCCCATGAATTCGGACCGTAAACTACATCCCAGTACAACGGACTGCTGATACTGATAGCAAAACGCGGATTGCGGAAACGGATGATACGTTCAGCGTATTCATAGTCGTCTGTTGTACCATTAAATTCGCCCGTCACCCATTCTCCGTCCAAATCCGGATTAGATTTTTCTTTTATATATAAGGTATCATTATCCATTACGAATTCATTTTCACGTGCATCGTAACGGCGGTTATATTCATCCACATCCCGTGTTCTTCCCTTACGGTCCTGAACAACCACTGTAGTACCCGGTGAAGTATAGATGTTAGTCGTCACCTGTTTCTTCGGTTCCTTCTTAACTGGAGTTTCTTTCTTCTCCTGTTTGTCTTTAGAAGGTACGAAGTAAAGGTCGTCATCAACGCTTTGTGCAAAGATACCTATCGGAAGGCACAAGGCAAATAGCAAGAAATAAACAATCTTTTTCATATCATCTCGGTTTATGTAATTACTTAAACTTATTCACGTTACAAAGATAAGGAAGAGATTTTTCGTCCGGGGGAGATTTTCCCCAAAGGATAATAGGGAAATCCCTATTTCTAACTATCTTTGTAGAAGATACAACGCTCACCGGCATAAAGTTCAGGCAAACTTGACTTTCTATACCCGGATTGCTGTATCTTTGCACATTATTCACCAGCATTAAAAACAATTATGAAGTATTTTGAGTTCACATTCCGCACCCAGCCTTGTACCGAAACCGTCAATGACGTACTGGCTGCCATATTGGGTGAAGTCGGATTTGAAAGTTTTGTTGAGTGTGAAGGCGGACTGACCGCATATATCCAACAGACATTGTGTGATGAAAACGCCATCAAGATTGCCATCAACGAGTTCCCCCTACCCGATACGGATATTACTTATACATATACCGAAGCGGAAGACAAGGACTGGAACGAGGAATGGGAAAAGAATTTCTTCCAACCCATCATTATCGGAAACCGATGTGTGATCCACAGCACTTTCCACCAAGATGTCCCCAAAGCGGAATATGACATCGTCATCAATCCTCAAATGGCCTTCGGAACAGGACACCACGAGACTACCAGCCTCATCATTGAAGAATTATTGGACAGCGAACTGAAAGATAAATCCCTGCTCGATATGGGCTGCGGAACTTCGATTCTTGCCATCCTCGCACGTATGCGGGGCGCACGCCCCTGTACAGCCATCGACATTGATGAATGGTGCGTACGAAACTCCATCGAAAACATCGAATTGAATCACGTAGACGATATTGCCGTATCAGAAGGAGATGCCTCGTCGCTTGCAGGAAAAGGACCTTTCGACGTTATCATCGCCAACATCAACCGGAATATATTACTAAATGATATGAAGCAATATGTTGCCTGTATGCATACGAATTCCGAACTCTATATGAGTGGATTTTATGTAGACGACATTGCCGCCATCCGCGAAGAAGCGGAGAAGAACGGACTGACTTTCGTTCATTATAAAGAGAAGAATCGTTGGGCAGAAGTGAAATTTATTTATAAAGGATAAGAGCCAACAAATATCTTTAAAAGAGAAAGCTCCCTTATCATTAAGAGATATAAGGAAGCAAGCAAAAATCGCAGTCGATATACGCTATAAACAAGCGTAAGGCTCCAGATTAATGCAGAAAAAAAATAGTGACGGTATACGCTTGGGATAGTGACGCTATCCCAAGCGTATACCGTCACTATTTGCATCGGATAGCGTCACTATCTTATAAAGAGAAATAAAGTCGTTACGCGAACTCTTTTTTGACCTGTTGGCACCATGCTTTGATTTTCTTTTCCGCCTGTTCGGACTGATTATCCAAATCGACAACCAACCCGCACCACTGCTCGCCACGTAAAGCCTTGGAACGTTCGAAAGTGTAACCTTCGGAAGAAGTAAAACCGACCAAGGTAGCCTCATCCTCTTCAAAGACTTCTGCCAGCAAACCGATTCCATCTGCAAAATTTTCCGGATAGCGTATCTGATCTCCCAAACCGAAGATAGCAACCTTCTTACCTTTCAATTTCATTGTTCGGAGTTCCGGCAACAGTTCGTCCCAATAAGTAGGAAGTTCCCCGTCAAACCAGGTGGAAGCACCCACAATGAAGCAGTCATAAGCAGCAAAATCATTCTGCCAGGCCTGCTCGATAGGCACTACTTCTATCTTGTCTTCACCAAACTCTTTCTGTATTTTCTCTGCCACCCAACTCGTTCTTTCGGCTTTGGTAGCATAAAACAAACCTATCTTTTTCATAATTCTTCTCTTTTAATATTCCAATAATTTCCGTGCAGCTTCGTATATCTTAGCTTCGTCCGGCAAAATTTCTTTTTCCAGTATCGGATTGAAACCGACGGGAGTAAACGTAGAACCGACACGCTGCACCGGTCCGTCGAGATAACGGAACATTTCCTCACCAATCATTGCTGCAAGCTCCGCACCGAAACCGGAGAATACTTTATCTTCATGTACAACCAATGCTTTGCTGGTCTTCTTGACCGATTCAAAGATTGCCTCTTTATCCAGCGGAATCAGAGAACGAATATCGATCACTTCTACTTTCCAACCACCCTCTTTCTCCAATCGTTCGGCGGCATGCAGACAGAAATGGGTTGTATTTCCATAGGTGATAATACTCAAATCCGTACCCTCACGGCGGATACGTGCTTTTCCGAAAGGTACTTCAAAGTCTTCCGGCACCACAGTGGCGGCTTCTACCGAATTATACAATGCTTTCGGTTCGAGAAACAAAGTAAATCCCTTAGAGCGCATACTAGTACGTAACAATCCAGCTGCATCATCGGCAAAAGAAGGGCAGACAATTCGTGCTCCCGGCAATGTAGTCAAAGCTCCTTCTATATTTTGAGAGTGATACAACCCTCCACCGATATAACCTCCGGAAGCCAACCGCAGCGTTATATTCGGGGCAAACTTACCATTGCTACGCCAATACTCATGCGTACATTCTACATATTGTTCTACGGCAGGCCAGAAGTAATCAGCAAACTCTGCTCCCTCTATCACGACATGGATTTTAGGATCAAAGCGGCTCATTCCGTTGGCGGTGCCTACAATATAATCTTCGGCAATCGGCGCACTGAACACACGGGCTTCGCCGAATTCCTGCTGCATCCCTTTGGTGACATTAAACACGCCGCCTTTCTCTCTGTTTGCTACGTCCTGTCCCCAGATAAACGTATCGGGATTGTAGCGGAATTCGGCTTTCAATGTCTCGTTAATGGCATTTACCAGGAAGGTCTTTTCGCCCTCTGCTTCATGAGTACCTTCTTTGTACTTCTGGGGTTGATAAGGTTCGGGTATCACAAAATCGTAGATGCTCTTAGGATCAGGATCGGGAGCAGCTAACGCTTTTCGGTTGGCAGCCGACAGTTCTTTCTTTGCGTCAGCTTCGATCTGTTGCAACTCTTCTTCTGTCAGGCGTTTGTAACGCAACAACATCCGGCGGAATTTCATCAGCGGATCGGCATCTTTTACGTATTCCAGTTCGTTCTCATCCCGGTACAGGGTATGTTTATCCGAGTTGGAATGGGAACCGATACGAACACAGTTGGCCTGCACAATCACCGGGTTACGGGTTTCCCTTGCATATTCGTGAGCTTCGGTCATGGCATTCATCGAATCGAATACATCTTTTCCATTGCAATAGATGATTTTCAGGTTCTTGAAACCGGAGAAGTTCTCGGCTACTTTGCGGTTGGCTGTCTGTTCCGATTTAGGGACAGAGATACCATATCCGTTGTCCTGTATCACAAAAATGACAGGAAGACGTTCAAGGCTGGCGCCATTGATAGCCTCATATACAAATCCTTCGGAAGTGGCAGATTCTCCGTGAGAAGTGATGGCGACTCCTTTATGTCCATAATATACCATTGCCCGTGCCACACCTGCCGCATGAAGGTCGTGTGTACCCGTTGCAGAAGAGATGTTTTCGATGTGCCATTCCGGTTTGGCGAAATGGTTCGACATGTGACGTCCGCCGCTGCCCGGGTCTGTCGCTTTCGAGATACCATTCAGGATGATTTCTTCCGGAGTCATTCCGGCAGAAAGTACAGTCAGCATATCGCGGTAGTAAGGAAACAGGAAGTCTTCGCCCAAAGTGAATACCTGACCGATGGCAAGCTGAATACCATCATGCCCCGCGTAAGGAGCATGATAAGACCAACCCAAAGATTGTAGCAGGTATGACGGTGCTTTTTCATCCAAAGCACGCCCCAATGTCATCAGATGATACCACTTTTTCAGGGTTTCTACATCTGTTGTTTTTATATCATATTTCTTTTTCATAGTGAATGAAGTTCTTAATGAGTGAAACAATCAGTTATCAGCCTTGCCAGTTTTCGAGGTAGTCGGCTATAAAGTGAAGGAAGTTACCTCCCAACATTCCGTCTACTACCCGATGGTCGTAAGACAAAGACAGATACATTTTATGGCGGATGGCAATCGTATCGCCTTCCGGTGTTTCTATCACAGCAGGTTTCTTCTCGATATACCCTACTCCCAAAATAGCAACCTGCGGCTGATTAATAATCGGTGTACCGAACAGGCTCTTGAACGTTCCGAAATTGGTAATGGTAAATGTACCGCCATCAATATCTTCCGGCATTAATTTATTATCCCTTGCTTTCAGGGCTAAAGAGTCAATGTCAACTGCCAGGCCGTTCAGATTCAAACGATCGGCGTCATGCACCACAGGCACAATCAGATTTCCATCATTCAGAGAGACGGCAATACCTACATTGATATGTTTCTTAAAGAGGATGTTATATCCGTCTACCGACACATTCACTTGAGGATAGGCTGCCAATGCTTTCGCTACGGCCTCGGTTATCACAGGCATATAAGTCAACTTCACTCCTTCGCGACGGAAGAAAGCATCTTTGTTCTTTTCACGCCAACGCACCAGCTTGGTGACGTCCACTTCTACCACATTGGTTACATGAGGAGATACTTTCTTAGACATAACCATGTGATCGGCAATAATCCGGCGGACACGATCCATCTCTTTCACTTCAACTCCAGGCATGGCAGCAGGAGCAGACGATTTGGATGAAGTAGCAGACAACTGTGCAGCAGGGGCAGATGCAACCGGAGACGTTTTCGGAGTTATCGGTTCGGGAGCAACAGCCACCGATGGTTTGCTTGCAGCCGGAGCAACAACAGCAGAGGCCGGTTTCGGTTCAGCCATATCTCCTCTTTTCTTCTTTTCAATATAGTCTTTTATATCTTTCTTACTCAACCGCCCTTCATAACCTGTACCTTGTATAGCATCCAACTCTTCTTTCGGAATCTTAGCTTCCCGCGCCAACTGAATCACAACAGGAGAATACCAACGTTCTTCCTCAACAGCAACGGGTTTGGATGTATCAACGGGGGGTGATGCAGTATTCACTGATTGACTCTTAGCAATGTCTGCTGCTGATTGTGATGTTCCGGAAACATCAGCGGCAACCTGACTGGCATCAGCTCCTTCGTTTGTGGCACCTTCGCTTGCCGGCTCCGTACCGGATGATTCTTCGCCATCCAAATCAATAATGGCAACTACTATTCCTACAGCTACCGTGTCACCTTCCTTATATAAAATCTCCTCCACTTTTCCCGCTACGGGAGAAGGGATTTCTGCACTTACTTTAGCAGTATTCACTTCAAAAAGCACATCGTCTTCCTGAATCATGTCACCCACCTTTACAGACCAAGAGACAATGGTCCCTTCGGTTATACTCTCGCCCAACTTAGGCATTTTTATTTCGAATTTTGACATAGACAGTAAATTTATTATTCAACCTTAGATATATTACAACAATGGGCTGAAATAGAAAGTTTTAAGTTAAGTAAAATTTAACCGGATGCCAATCGGCACAAACTGTACATCAACGGCTATATATCCACTCTTTCTGAATATATTTCTCTTCCCGGAGCTGATTGATGGCTTCTATCTCCTCCCTGGTGAAAGCACTGACGGATTGCGACTTACTGAAATACTGAAAAGCCTTTTCTTTGAAATCAGTGACAGTCCCCGCCGGCAAATGCCTGCGAATATTAGTTACCTCACTCCGAACGGAAGGAACAGCATATACAGACGATAACGTTTCATCATCGACCATCGGTTCCGGATTCAATGCTTCATGTAACGCTGTAAGATCTGTATCATACAATAGCGTGCAATGATACAATACCCGATCCTTGTACAGGCATTGCGCACTTCCTGATATTTTCAATCCATTCAGATAAATTCCCAATCGTTCGCCTCCTGTTGCCATCAGTCCCATAGAGTTTAGGAAATCCAACGTCCGCTGCAAATACGTGACAAACTCCGGCAAGCGGGGAGTCGTTTCTATAAAAGTCAGATTGACATTGCCCAAATCATGGTACACTGTTCCCCCACCGGAAAAACGACGGGCAATATGTACCTGCTCCCGTTCCGCCCATTCCTGATCGACTTCCGACCGTAACCGTTGATGCTTCCCTATTACCACAGAAGGAGTGTCCTGCCAAAGCATGAAAATGTCTTCATTTCCCTGCTTCAACAGATATTCTTCTGCAGCCAAGTGAAAGTAAATATCAGAAAACGGACTATAGATACATCGAATCATAGGTCAGACAGAATAAGAGTTAAAACATAATCTCGTGATAAATCTCTCCGACCGTAGGATGCGGAAATACAGTCTTCTGAAATTCTTCCACCGTATAGCCTCTCTGAATAGCAATACCTGCGATCACAATGAGTTCCGACGCCGGATTTCCCAATATGTGACAACCAATGATCTTCCCTTCTTCATCCTGAATCAACTTACAAAGGCCGTTTCCCTGTTCATTCTCGGCTACAAACCGACCGGAATAAGCCATCGGTAATTTGGACACACGGTAAGAAAGTCCTGATTTTATCAATTCTTCTTCTGTCTTTCCCACTCCTGCCACTTCGGGATTGGTATAAACAACTCCCGGAACACAATCGTAATTCATCCGGTCTTCCACTCCCAAGATATGATTGATAGCGACTTCCGCTTCACGAATAGCGGTATGTGCCAATAAAGAATAACCTGTAATATCCCCACAAGCATATACGCGGGGATGCGAAGTCAACAGATGTTCATCTACTTTGACCCCATTCCGATGCAATTCTATATTCAGCTTGTCCAGCCCCACTTTGGATAAATTTGCCTTACGGCCTACACTAAGCAAGATTTTCTCCGCTTCAATAGTGGAAACTTTGCCTTCTTTTTCTATCACGACTCCATGAGCGTTCACTTCCACTACTTTCGTATTCAAATAGAAAGTGACTCCCCGTTTGGCATATTCGGCACGAAGCATGCCGCTCGTTTCCTTATCCATCGCTCCCAAAATCTCCGGCATCATTTCTACCACATGCACCTTTACTCCCATACTGTTGAAGAAAGAAGCAAATTCCATCCCGATCACTCCACCACCAATAATAACCAGCGTCTTGGGAAGTTCTTTTATCTCCAACGCCTCCTTGGAAGTCCAATAACTGACTCCCGACAATCCCGGTATGGGAGGAATCACTGTATCGGAGCCGGTACATACCAGCAAGTATTTCACGGAATAGTTTTCTCCATCACAGGTGATGCGGATCATCCCCTCTTTCTCTCCCTCTATAAAAGCTTCTTTCTCCACGATCGTCACTCCGTAAGAATTCACAGTCATCTTCACGCCACCCGTCAACATTTTCACTGTTTTGTCTTTGCGGCTCATAATCTTGGATAAATCGAACGAAGGAGATTCGGCAGAAACGCCATATTTGGAAGCACTTTTAATGCTATCCAGTATTTTAGCAGAATATAACAAAGTTTTAGTAGGAATACACCCCTCATTGAGACATACTCCCCCCATTGCCTTTTTCTCAAAAAGAACGGCTTTTAATCCGTTGGCCCCTGCCCGTTCGGCAGCTGTGTAGCCGGCAGGACCACCACCAATAATAGCTATATCAAAGTTCATAATCGTATCTTTTTTAGTAATAATACAATTATAACAAATGAGAGAAGAGATAAGTTGTTGGGAAAAGAAATACCTGTTATTTAATTGTCAGCTTTTTAAGTTCTTCTAACGAGCCATTGAACACGTTCAGGTCTACGTCTTCTTTGATGCCGGGAACACTTCCTACATCAGTATGTTGCCAAAAGTCCCATTTCCCCTGATACTTTACAGAGTCAACATAATAATGGGCAATCCAGTAAGGGTATGTATTGAAGATGGAATCGTCCAGATAACGGGTTTTAAATTTATAAGAAGTATAAAGAATAGGTTTCACTCCATAATGAGATTCCACCCGGTCCAGCCAGCGTTTAATGCCTTGCTGCAATTCCTTTTTTTCCTTCCGCCCGGTCACTTCCACATCAAGTACGGGAGGTAAATCACCCGTGTCCAGTTTCACCGTACGAATAAAGAAGTCCGCCTGTTTCAAAGCATCCGTACCAGGAATATAAAAATGATAAGCACCACGGATAAATCCATGGTTACGGGCATTGGCGAAGTTCGCCTCAAAGGTAGTATCGTTATGGTCTCCTCCTTCTGTAGCTTTCATAAAAACGAAATGCAAAGGAGTAGCCGTTTCTTTATTCTGCAACAGTCTTTTCCAGTCAATCTTTCCCTGGTAATGAGAAATGTCAATACCATGAATATCATATCCGTCAGGGATACAAACTCCGTATTCCTTTAAACCATGACAAGGTTTCCATCGATAAGCATAAGGACGGATAAAGAAATAGTAGAATACAACGGAAAAACAACCGACAATCACCACTGCCAAAATGTTACGAATCCAGACAGGCATCACAGTTCGATGCTTCATCTGTTCCTTTTTTGAGGTACGGGAAGTTTTGGAAGAAGAGGTCGTTCCCTTTTTCTTGGTAGTGGAAACAGTTCTTTTCTTCTGTACGGCAGACATCGGGTTGTTGCGTTGCGGCATTTACTTTAAACGATCAATGTTTTTAGAGATAGGCACGGATTACGCGAATTAACACGGTTTTTTAGTTATTTCTTATAAACCGTGTATTCCGTGTAATCCGTGCCTGAAAGAATCTTTCATTGCAGCTGTTATTGCAACTGTTACATCAACAACTGCTCTGAAGTGTATTTATTTAGCTTGTTCCAGCTGCAAAGTCTTAGTTGCCTGGTCGCAAACTTCTGTAGGACCGAAGTACTGGATCGGACCCGGATATACATAATCCGTTTCGATAGCCCAACGATCACGTTGCGCAGCAAATGCCTTGAAAGGAGCACCATCCAGTTTCACCAATGCTTTCTGGATAACCGGTTTCATTTCACCGTGGCGACGTTCCATGTTCATCATCATAGTGATAGGCACACCACCAGCAATCCATTCAGCAGCAGGAGCAGTTGTATTGCGTACAGAAGACATATAACCAGTCTTGCCGTTAGCAATCAACATAGAAGCTGTGTAACCCAGAGAGTAGCAATAGTCAGCGTCAAAGTTTGACGGAGCAGCACAACGTCCTTCATAACCGAAGAAGTGGTGTTGAGCAGCAAATTTACCAACATACTTGCCTTCTTCTTTCCATGCAGCCAACTTAGTAGCTACCATTTCAGACAACAGCTTTTCTGTTTCGATCAGTGATACCTGAACGTTTCCGTGCGGGTCACGATCCAAAGTCAACTGACGGGCAACACCTTCCGGCAGACTTGCGTAGATAGCAGAGTTTTCCGGAGAAAGTTTGCGGATGATATAATCACGTTGGTGAGATTTCTTAATCTGACCGAATTCTTCAGCATTAGCAGCCAGGAAGTCGTTCAATTCAGCAATCAGGCGTTTCATGGCAGGAATGAATTCTACCAATCCTTCCGGAATCAATACAGTACCGAAGTTGTTTCCCTGTGCGGCACGGTCAGCTACCACTTTAGCGATGTAAGTCACTACATCGTCCAAAGACATATCTTTAGCTTCTACTTCTTCAGAAACGATACATACGTTAGGCTGTACCTGCAAAGCACATTCCAGTGCGATGTGAGAAGCCGAACGACCCATCAATTTGATAAAGTGCCAGTATTTACGGGCTGAGTTACAGTCACGCTGGATGTTACCGATTACTTCTGCATAAGTCTTACAAGCTGTATCGAAACCGAAAGAAGTTTCAATCATATCGTTCTTCAAGTCACCGTCGATTGTTTTCGGGCAACCGATTACCTGTACACCATACTTCTTAGCAGCATAGTATTCAGCTAATACACAAGCGTTTGTATTAGAGTCGTCACCACCAATGATAACCAATGCTTTGATGCCAAGTTCTTTGATGATTTCATATCCCTTTTCGAACTGGCTTTCTGCTTCCAGTTTCGTACGTCCGGAACCGATGATATCAAAACCACCTGTGTTACGGTATTCGTCGATAATATCAGCAGTCAGTTCCATATAGTTGTGATCTACCAGACCACCAGGACCCAGGATAAAACCATATAATTTGTTTTCCGGGTTCAATTTCTTGATACCGTCGAACAAACCGGAGATTACATTGTGTCCGCCCGGAGCCTGACCACCGGAAAGAATTACACCTACGTTCATAGCGGGAAGAGCAACAGCTTCACCAGCTTCGAATGTAATCAACGGCATTCCATACGTGTTCGGGAATAATGCTTTGATAGCTTCCTGATCGGCTACAGATTGAGTAGCAGCACCTG
>ERZ773109.2142-NODE-2142-length-10887-cov-37.982367_pt1 | contig 10887 bp, 9 predicted proteins | sample MGYA00580569_ERZ773109 | MGnify/ENA primary metagenome ERZ773109 (study PRJEB29015, sample SAMEA2737852) | human gut metagenome | biome: human gut; feature: human-associated habitat; material: faeces | place: China | collected 2012 ...
AACCTCTCTGGCAGTGTTTGACACAGACGCCGGAGAGGTTGTTTGCGATTGCAAAAAGTTTTTGCCCGTCAAGGAAGGGCAGCTCGGTCTGCGGCAGAGCGACGCGCTGTTCCACCACACGGCAGCCCTGCCCGCCATGCTGGCGGAGCTGGGCGCAAGGGCCGACCTGACGCAGGTCAGGGCCGTTGGTGTGTCCGCCAGGCCGCGCCCCGTGGAGGGGTCGTATATGCCGTGCTTTCTGGCCGGTGTCAGCGCCGCGACGGCGTTCAGCCTATCCCGCGCACTGCCGCTCATTGAGCTGACCCACCAGCAGGGGCATATTGCCGCGGCGCTGTACGCGGCGGGGGATTTCACGCTGTTTGAGCGGGAGTCACTTGTATTTCATGTCTCCGGCGGCACCACCGACCTTCTTTTGTGCCATGGGGCCGAGCGCATCACGCCACTGGGCACAAGCAGCGATCTGTACGCCGGACAGGCTGTGGACCGCCTCGGCGTCAAGCTGGGCTTTCCGTTCCCGGCGGGCGTCTATGTCAGCGAGCAGGCCGCTTTGTGTAAAGAAAAAGTCCATCCCAAGGTCAGTGTACACGGGCTGACGTGCAGTCTGTCCGGCCTTGAGAACCAGTGCGCAAAGCTGCTGGCCGACGGGCATGACGCGCCCTATGTCTGCAAATACTGTCTGCTCTGCGTGGGCGAAACGCTTGTGCGGATGGCAAACAACGCCCTGGCCGAGCATCCGGGTCTGCCCGTGGTTTTTGCGGGCGGCGTTATGAGCAGCGATCTGATCCGCACCTATGTGACGAACCGCGTGCCGAACGCACATTTTGTACCGGGAAAATTTGCCAGTGACAATGCCATTGGCATCTCGATCCTGGCGGCGAGGGAGTGTGGCGCATGGCCGACTACATCAATGTAACCAGCCTGAACCGGCTGGCAAAGCGCGTATTGGAGCAATGCGACCCGCTGAACGATCTGATCGTCTGCGGGGAAATTTCCGGCTTTACGCGGCATTACAAGAGCGGGCATCTGTATTTCACGCTCAAGGATGAGAACGCCTCCATCAAAACTGTCATGTTCCGCTCCCAGGCACAGCTTTTGAACTTCGAACCGCAGAACGGTATGCTGGTGCTCGTCTACGGACGCGCCACGATCTATGAGCGGGACGGCGCGTTCCAGCTCTACGCTGACTATATGAAGCCCTTCGGCGCGGGTGCCGCGCAGATGGCGTTTGATGCGCTGTACAAAAAGCTGGAGGCCGAGGGGTTGTTTGCGCCCGAGCGCAAGCGCCCGCTGCCCGCCGTACCGAGGTGTATCGGCGTTGTCACAAGCAAGACCGGCGCAGCATGGCAGGACGTGCAGAACGTCATTGGCCGTCGCTGGCCGATGGTGAAATTGCTGCTGGCCCCCGTCAGCGTGCAGGGCATCGAGGCTGAAAAGAGTATCGTAGACGGCATCCGCAAGCTGGACCGCGACCCGCGGCCCGACCTGATTCTGGTCACCCGCGGCGGCGGCAGCAAAGAGGATCTGTGGGTGTTCAACTCCGAGCGTATCGCCCGCGCGGCAGCCGCCTGCCGCAGACCGGTGGTCTCGGCGGTAGGGCATGAGATCGACACATCGATTCTGGACTATGTTGCCGACCTTCGCGCGCCGACACCGTCCGCCGCGGCGGAGCTCTGCGTGCCCGATCAGGGGGATGTACGGCAGAAAATATTCATTTTGCAGCAAAATATTCAAAAAAATATACAGAATCGCTGCAATCTATGCTATAATAGGTTTAACCAGCTGGCCACGGCGCAGCTTTTGCAGCGTCAGCACCAGCAGTTAGACCGCCGCGGGCAGGAGCTTGCCATTGCGCAGGCCGCTGTCCGGCAGGCCGCACAACGCCATGTGCAGGATGCCCGGCGCAGCCTGCAAAGCGCCGCTGCGGTGGCGGAATCCCTGAGCCCTTACGCCGTACTGGCCCGCGGCTACGCGCTGCCGGAGCAAAACGGCACGCCCTGCGCCGTCGAAACACTGCGTCCCGGCGAGGCCGTGACGCTGCGCGGCGCCAGAGCCGCCGCAGAATGCCGCGTGGAAGCGGTACACACTTTGGAACAAAAAACAGGGGAGTGATACCCGATGAAGCAGCCCAAATCCTTCGAGGAAGGCATGGACCGCCTGCAGGGACTTCTGACCCAGCTGCAGGATGAAGCCACACCGCTGGCTGATTCCGTCAAGCTGTACGCCGAGGCCGCCGGGCTGATCCATTACTGTAATACAGCGCTGGACAAGGCCCGGCTGCAGGTCGAGGAGATCGACGCCAGCCTTGCCCCGGATGTGGAGGTGCCCCATGACGCATGAGGAATATAAGCAGCAGCTTACCGCCTGGGCCGGTCTGACCGAAAAACGCCTGGCCGCGCTGTGCGATGAATACCTGCCGCAGCAGTCTGAGCTGGGGCAGGCCGCGCGCTACAGCCTTCTGGGCGGCGGCAAACGGGTGCGCGCCGTGCTGACGCTGGCCGCTTGCCAGCTGGCCGGTGCCGACGCTGCCGATGCGCTGGACTATGCCTGTGCGCTGGAAATGCTGCACTGCTACTCGCTCATTCACGATGATATGCCCTGCATGGACAACGATGATTTCCGCCGCGGACGCCCGAGCTGCCACAAGCAGTTTGGCGAGGCTACGGCCCTGCTGGCCGCGGACGCACTGGTCACGGCAGCGTTTGAGGTCCTTGCCCATGCAAAGTGCTCTGCCGAGAGCCGCATTGAGGCCGTGCAGCTGCTGGCCAGAGGCGGCGGGGACCGCGGCATGCTCTACGGCCAGGAGCTGGACAAGCATTTTGAAACTGTGCGCGCCGGTGAGGCCGAGCTTTTAAACCTGCACGCCCACAAAACCGGTGCGCTCATCATTGCCGCCGTCGAGCTGGGCTGTGCCGCCGCGGGTGTGCGCCCCGACACGGACACCCGCAAGGCGCTGGTGCGCTACGCTGCCGAGCTTGGTCTGGTTTTCCAGATCGTCGATGACATTCTGGACGTCACCTCTACGACGGAGGAGCTGGGCAAGCCCGTGGGCAGCGACGCCGACAACGACAAAACCACCTTTATCACGCTGTACGGTTTACAGGGCGCACACGAGGAAGCCGAGCGCCACAATGCCGCAGCGCTGGCCGCGCTGGATGCGCTTGGCCCCGGGGCAGATTTTCTGCGCCTGATGGCAGCGGAGCTGCTGGAACGTAAGAAATAAGGATGTGATCCCATGCCACTGCTGCGCGCTGCGCTGAGTTGGAATTTTGTGCTGGCTACGGCGATCTGTGCATCGCTGCTGGCCCAGCTTATTAAGGTTCTTCTGAATCTGTTTATCTTCCACCGCTTTATTGCCGAGCGTATGTGGGGTGCGGGCGGCATGCCCAGCTCCCACTCTGCCACGGTCTGCGCCATGGTCGTTGCCACGGGGCGGTACTGCGGCGTCAATTCCCCGATCTTCGCCATTGCGGCGGTGCTGTCCATCATTGTCATGTATGACGCCATGGGCGTGCGCTACGAGACCGGCGAGCAGGCCAAGGTGCTGAACCGGATGTTCACCGAATGGATGGATCAGGGCTTTGAGCAGTTCCAGCTGCCCCACGGCAAAAAGCTGAAGGAAATGGTCGGCCATACGCCGATCGAAGTGGTGACCGGTGCGGCGCTCGGCATTGTGCTGGGCTTTGCCATGCCGATGGTGTAAAAACGAGGTGCGTATATGAGCTATCCCTTGCTGGAGCGCATCAATGCGCCCGGAGAAATAAAAAACCTGCCCGCGTCCGATATGCCCGCCCTGTGTGAGGAGATCCGGCAGTTTTTGATCAAGAGCGTTTCCGAGACCGGCGGCCATCTGTCGTCGAACCTCGGCGTTGTGGAGCTGACGGTGGCCCTGCACCGCGTGCTGGACTTCCCGCAGGACAAGCTGCTGTTTGACGTCGGCCATCAGTGCTACACCCACAAGCTGCTGACCGGGCGGCGCGAGGGCTTCGCCCAGCTGCGCCGTAAAAACGGCATTTCCGGCTTTCCCAGCCCGCGGGAGAGCGATTGTGATGCCTTTATTGCCGGCCACGGCAGTGCGGCGCTGTCAACGGCCATCGGCATCGCCCGCGCCAAAAAGCTCAAGAACGAGCCGGGCAAGGTCGTGGTCATCGTTGGCGACGGTGCGTTTACCGGCGGCATGGTCTACGAGGGCATGAACAATGTCAGCAAGCTGAACAATCTGATCGTTATCCTGAACGACAACAAGATGTCGATCTCCAAAAATGTCGGCCAGATGGCGAATTATCTGACCAAGCTGCGCACCGACCCGAAGTACTCCCACGTCAAGGCCCACATGGAGACGACGCTCGAGCGCATCCCCGTGGCGGGTGACGCGCTGGTCAGGGTCTTGCAGGGCGGCAAGCAGCTGATCCGCCGCGGCATCTACAAGTCCACGATGTTTGAGGAGATGGGCTTCCAGTATATCGGGCCCATCGACGGCCATGATGTGGGCATGCTGACCCACACGCTGACGAACCTGCGCGGCGAGCAGTATGCGCCGGTTTTCCTGCACGTCGTCACCAAAAAGGGCAGGGGCCTGAAGCCCGCCGAGGAGAACCCTGGCGAGTTCCACGCCGTATCGTCCATCGATTTGAACCATCTGACTGACCCCGAGCTGTCACCGAAGGATTCCTTCTCGTCTACGTTCGGCTGTGCGCTGGCAGATCTGGGCGACGACGAGCCGCGGCTGTGCGGCATCACCGCCGCCATGAAGTACGGCACCGGCCTGAACTTCTTCAAGCACCGCCATCCCGGGCGCTTCTTTGACGTCGGCATGGCGGAGGAACACGCTGTCACGTTTGCGGCGGGCCTGGCCAGCCAGGGGCTGCTGCCCGTGGTTGCTATCTATTCCACATTTTTCCAGCGTGCCTACGACCAGATCATCCATGATGTCAATCTGATGCAGCTGGATGTGCTGTTCGCTGTGGACCGTGCGGGGCTGGTGCCCGGCGACGGTGCCACACACCAGGGCATTTACGATGTTGCGTTCTTCTCGAATGTGAACATCCCGATTTTTGCCCCCGCCAACTATGCGGAGCTGCGCTACTGGCTGACCTATCTTGTGCGCAAGGCACACGGCCCGCGGACGATCCGCTATGCTCGCGGCGGCGAGAACCCCGCACTGGCGGCGCTGCCCTGCACAGGCGCACGCTACGATGTGCTGGACCCCGTCGATGGCGCACGTATCGCGCTTGTCAGCTACGGTGCCGAGACTGAGGAGATCATTGCCGCCAAGGATCTGCTGGCCCAGCATGGCGTGCAGGCGGACTGCGTCAAGCTGACGCAGCTTTACCCGCTGCCGGACGGTGTGTGCGATACACTGAAGCACTACGACACGATTTTGTTTGCCGAGGATACGGTGCGCACCGGCGGCATCGGCGAGCAGCTGGGCTTTGCCATGCAGCAATGCGGCTGGCAGGGCGAATTCCTGCTGCATGCCGTAGACAACAGCCATCTGCTGCACGCCAATGTGCCCGAGCTGCGCAAGGATCAGCAGCTTGACGCCGCGGCCCTCTGCACAGATATTTTGAACGCTTTAAAGGAGAAACAGGCATGAGCAAGATTCGCCTGGATCAATACCTGTGCCAGAACGGACTGGTACAGAGCCGTGAGCGCGCCAAGGCGCTTATCATGTCCGGCATCGTCTTTGTCAACGAGCAGAAGGTCGACAAGGCCGGTGAGATGATCGCACCCGACGCCAAGGTCGAGGTGCGCGGGCATGACATCGGCTATGTCAGCCGCGGCGGCCTCAAGCTGGAAAAGGCCATGCAGGTCTTTCCGATGTGCCCGGACGGCAAGGTCTGCATGGACATTGGCGCGTCCACGGGCGGCTTTACCGACTGTATGCTGCAAAACGGCGCGGTCAAGGTCTACGCCGTCGATGTGGGCTACGGCCAGCTGGCGTGGAGCCTGCGCACCGATGCGCGCGTCATCAATATGGAAAGAACGAACATCCGCAATGTAAAGCCTGAGGACCTGGCAGAGCCGGTTGCGTTCTTCAGCGTGGACGTTTCGTTCATCTCGCTCAAGCATATCTTCCCGGTGGCAGACGCCATCTGCACGCCGGACGCTGTCGGCGTCTGCCTGGTCAAGCCGCAGTTTGAGGCTGGCCGCGAGAAGGTCGGCAAAAAGGGCGTCGTGCGCGACCCGGCTACCCACCGCGAGGTACTGAAAATGGCCGAGGGGTATGCCATGGAGAACCACTTTACCCCCGCGGGCCTGGACTTTTCGCCCATCAAGGGACCCGAGGGCAACATTGAATACCTGATGTACGTCCAGCACTGCGATACCCCGCAGCCGCTGCCGGAGGGCCTGATTGAAAAGGTCGTCGCAGCCTCCCACGATACGCTGGACAAAGCGCCCAATCTGCACTGAGAAAGGACCCTGACACAATGTCGGTTTTGCTGATTCCCAACCCGACCAAGGACACCGGGCTTGCCGTTACGCGGCAGGCTGCCGCTGTGCTGGCCGGGCTGGGCGTGCCGGTCTTGATGCCGCAGCCCTTTGCGAACGAATTTGGTTCTGCCGGGCTGACGGGTGTGCATTTTCTGCCCGAGGCGGATGCCTACCGCGCCGCCGACCAGGTCGTGACCATCGGCGGTGACGGCACGCTGCTGCGCGCCGGGCTTTCCTGCATGAAGCACGGCAAGCCCGTTTTGGGTGTCAATCTTGGCCGCACCGGCTTTCTGGCGACCTGCGAGGTCGGTGAGCTTACGGCCAAGCTCAAACGGCTGGCCGCGGGGGAGTTCACCCTTGCCAGCCGCCGTCTGCTCCACGCCGAAGCCCCGGCCCACGGTTGGCAGGCTGACGCCATCAATGACCTTGTGGTGTTCGGTCAGACCCGGCTGCACCCGATGGATTATAAGGTGTACTGCGACGGCGCATTGGTGGGCAGCTACCGCAGCGACGGCATGATTCTGGCAACGCCGACGGGCTCTACCGCGTACTCGTTCTCGGCGGGCGGGCCGATCCTGGACGCCGCCGCGGACGTATTGGTTCTGACGCCGGTCTGTGCGCACAACGTACACGCCGCGCCGCTTGTGTTTGCGGCTGACCGCCATCTGAAAATTACCGCCGATGCCGAAAACCGCGACGGCAGCTTTGCCTGTGCGGACAGCAGCGCCCAGTGCGACCTGCTGCCGGGCGAAAGCCTGCTGGTGACCGGCTGCGGGCAGCGCCTGCGGTTGATTGCCTTCGACGACGCGGAACAGTTCCATGCGATTGAAAACAAATTGATGAGGAGATGATCCCTATGAAAAGTGCACGTCATCAGGCAATTCTTGACCTGATCGAACAGCACCCTATTGACCGGCAGGAGGACCTGCTGGCCCACCTGCGGGAGGAAGGCTTTGACGTGACGCAGGCCACGGTATCCCGCGATATTCGTGAGCTGCAGCTGGTCAAAACAGCCACCGCTGACGGGCGTTACCGCTACGTGCCGGCGTCTGCGTCCGGCAAGGTAACGCATTCACCCAGCCGGTTTGAGATGATTTTCCGCGAGTCGGTGCTCAAGGTGGATTGCGCCGGGCACATGGTACTGGTCAAGTGTTTTTCCGGCATGGCCAACGCTGCGTGCGAGGTGTTCGACGCCAAGCAGTGGGACAATGTCGTCGGCACGCTTTCCGGCGATGACACGTTCTTTATCTTGATGCGCAGCGAGGATGACGCAGCCGCCATCTGCAAGCAGCTGCAGCAGTACACCCGCCGCGGGTAATTTTAACGACAGGGAGGAACTGCCCCATGCTGGCAAGCCTGAAAATTGAAAATGTAGCCGTTATTGAAAAAGCCGAGGTGAATTTCACTCCCGGCTTTAACGTGCTGACAGGTGAGACCGGTGCCGGTAAATCCATCCTGATCGACTCCATCAATGCGATTTTAGGCAACCGCACCTCGCGTGAGCTGGTGCGAAGCGGCGCACAGAAGGCGTGCATCTGGGCAACGTTTGAGAGTATCCCGGCCTCCGTCAAAAAGCAGCTGGAAAAATGTGGCTACGAGGTCACCGACGACCTGCTTTTGTACCGCGAGATCAACGCCGAGGGCAAGGGCAGCTGCCGCGTCAACGGCATGCCCGCCACGGCGGCAGTGGTGCGGGACATTTCGTCGGGGCTGCTCTCCATCCACGGCCAGCACGACAGCCAGAGCCTGACAAACCCGGCACTGCATCTGGGGCTGCTGGATCAGTATGCCCAGAACCGCGATTTGTTCGCCGAGTATTACCGCCGCTACCGCGAGCTGGTCACGGTCAAGCGACAGCTGGATGCCCTGAACGCAAGCGAATCCGACAAACAGCGCCGCATTGAGACGCTGACCGCCGAGATCGACACCATCGACGCCGCGGCCCTGCAGCCCGGCGAGGAAAAGACGCTGCAGGAGCGCAAGAACGTCATCACCCACGCCCAGAGCATTCTGGCGGGCATCACCGCCGCCCATCTGGCGCTGGCCGGTGACGAGGACGGTGAGCAGGCGGGCGCGGCAGACCTCTTGGGCGGGGCCGTTGACGGGCTGCAGAACAGTGCGCGGCTCGACGAGTCGCTGACTGCCATGTCCGAGCGGCTGAACGACCTGTACTACAGCGCGCGCGAGCTGGCCACCGACCTGGCAGACCGGCTGGACGCCTACGGCTTTGACGCCGGGGAGCTGGACCAGATCGAAACGCGGCTTGATACGATCTACCGCATCAAGCAGAAGTTCGGCATGGAGGTCGACGAGCTGCTGGCACGGCGCGAGGCCGCCGCTGCAGAGCTGGAGACATTCCAGTCGTCGGGGCAGAAGATTGCCGAGCTGAAAGCGCAGATGCAGACGCTGTATGCCGCCGCCAAGGAGGCTGCCGAGAAGCTGACCCAGAGCCGCCTGAAAGGCTTTGCTGCCATGAACAAGGAGATGAAGGCGGCGCTGGAATTTCTGAACATGCCTGGCATCCGCTTTGCGCTCAAGCATACGCGGGGGCCGCTGTCCTCCCACGGGCAGGATACCGTGGAATTTTTGATTTCGACGAACCCCGGCGAGGAGCCGAAGCCGCTGGCAAAGATCGCGTCCGGCGGTGAGCTTTCCCGCATTATGCTGGCGTTCAAGAGCGCGCTGGCGGACCGTGACGCGCTGCCGACGGTCATCTACGATGAGATCGACACCGGCGTTTCCGGCCTGGCCGCGGGGCGCATCGGGCAGCTGCTGCACCAGACGGCCAGGGGACATCAGGTGCTTTGCATCACCCACACGCCGCAGGTCGCTGCGTTTGCGGACAACCAGCTGCTGATCCAGAAGAATGTCCGCAAGGACCGCACGTTCACCGAGATCCACACGCTTGACATGGATGGCCGCGTGGAGGTGCTGGCACGGATGATCTCCGGCGACAAGGTCAGCGAGTTGAGCCTGGCCAGTGCGCGGGAATTGATTGAGAAATCCAAATAGCCCTCGCGCCGGCTGCGGGCCGATGCAAGCATCGGCCCCTACAAGGAGCGGGCGCATTCTATATGCACCACCTCTTGACAACCTGTGTTGGATATGATACAGTATCTTTTGTTAAATGCAGTGATGGGAGCCAGTACCCGTCTGTTATGCTTCAGAGAAGCCCCGGTTGGTGCAAGGGGTCGGCAGTGCAGGCGGCGGAATACAGCCCGGAGCAGCAGGCTGAACGCGAAAGCCAGTAGGCTGTGCCGTGTGCGCACGTTACAGCGCTTGGGGTGTACGCAGCCCTTTGTCTGCCGCACCCGCGAAGGCCCGCCGCCGTGAGGGACGGGCAAACAGAGGTGGTACCGCGAACTTTCGCCCTCTGCCAAATTCACATTTGGCAGGGGCTTTTATTTTTGCCCTTGCCGCAACAAACGGAGGTAAAACTCATGACGATTTATGACGAACTGAAGGCCCGCGGCCTGATTGCCCAGGTCACCGACGAGGAGGAGATCAAGGAGGTCATCAACAACGGCAAGGCCACGTTCTACATTGGCTTTGACTGCACGGCGGACAGCCTGACTGCCGGTCACTTTATGGCCCTGACCCTGATGAAGCGCCTGCAGCAGGCCGGCAACCGCCCCATTGCCCTGATCGGCGGCGGCACGACGATGATCGGTGACCCGTCTGGCCGTACCGATATGCGCAAGATGCTGACCAAGGAGGACATCGACCACAACGCCGAGTGCTTCAAGCGTCAGATGGAGCGCTTTATTGAGTTCGGCGAGGGCAAGGCCCTGATGCTAAACAACGCCGACTGGCTGCTGGACCTGAACTACATTGAGCTGCTGCGCGAGGTCGGCCCCTGCTTCAGCGTGAACAACATGCTGCGCGCCGAGTGCTACAAGCAGCGCATGGAGAAGGGCCTGTCCTTCCTCGAGTTCAACTACATGATCATGCAGAGCTACGACTTCTACCATCTGTTCCAGAATTACGGCTGCAATATGGAGTTCGGCGGCGACGACCAGTGGAGCAACATGCTGGGCGGCACCGAGCTGATCCGCCGCAAGCTGGGCAAGGATGCCTACGCCATGACCATCACGCTGCTGACCGACTCCCAGGGCAAGAAGATGGGCAAGACCGCGGGCAACGCCGTCTGGCTTGACCCCAACAAGACGAGCCCGTTCGAGTTCTACCAGTACTGGCGCAACGTCGGCGACGCGGATGTGCTCAAGTGCATCCGTATGCTGACCTTCCTGCCGCTGGAGCAGATCGACGAGATGGACCACTGGGAGGGTGAGCAGCTGAACAAGGCCAAGGAGATTCTGGCCTACGAGCTGACGAAGATGGTCCACGGTGAGGAGGAGGCCGAAAAGGCGCAGGCCACTGCCCGCGGCCTGTTCAGCGGTGCCGCCGACCACGAGAATATGCCCAGCACGAAGCTGGACGCCGAGCTTGTCAAGG
>ERZ773109.2152-NODE-2152-length-10859-cov-4.643095_pt1 | contig 10859 bp, 11 predicted proteins | sample MGYA00580569_ERZ773109 | MGnify/ENA primary metagenome ERZ773109 (study PRJEB29015, sample SAMEA2737852) | human gut metagenome | biome: human gut; feature: human-associated habitat; material: faeces | place: China | collected 2012 ...
AAGGTTTCTTTATATACGTTATGAAATAAAATTTTTATTCGCCGAATAACTACAAAATGTTGCCATTTTGTTGTCACTCACTAAGCAAATTTGCTTGCAGCCCGCATAAATACTTGCATCTTGTGATCGTGCGGATTACTCAAACTCAATACTGACATCTATATATTGTGTCTGATTTAATCTAAAAACGGAATATCTGGTATAGATTTTTTAAATATTCCACCTCGTCCACGAGTTTAGATGGGTTTATGTAGACAATTTAGAGACATATTACATTAGTCATAATCTTTATATACTACTCCAAAACAATGAAGGTAAATTCTCTTGATAGTTTCTAAATATACTTCTTTGTCTCGTCTTAAACGTCATATTTCTTAATAAATCATTTTTATTAATATCCCATTCAAAAAACTGCTCTGATCCATTCTCTAAATAATCAATAAATAATTCTCCTAAAATTTCTCCTGCAGTATTTCCTGAGCCTCGCTTAAGAATTGAAATAATATTATCTATTTCATTCTGTTCATGTACCGTAACAAATGGTGACTTATTAAAAATCAATATCCACCAAAACTCTCTATATGTATAAATACTCTCTTTTTGAACTATTGCTTCTATTCTCTCCAGTAAAGTATTTCCAATTTCATCCCTTATTTGTTTACAATATTTTTTATTATACTGTGAATATAATAAATATGTTGCCCATAATATAGGATCATCTTTTTCCCGAAGAGTCGAAACTATTTTCTCTTCTTGTCGATATGGAATTTCTATTTTTGCCTGACTGCAAAACAATAATAAATTAACTATATCATTGAGTTCTGCTTTTTCAAAAACAAAAGCATAACGGTTAATTAATTTTTGCAACCTTTCCTTCTTTTCAAAAACATCATACTCATCACGAACATAGCTTATAATTGATAATATTCTTTGTGTATTATTATAATTTGGAAAAAAAGAATATGCATAAAATACTAAATCTAAAAAGCTGAACACCTCATTCTCTGAAATATTATCTTTGAAAATGTTAACTTTTTCTTTATTTCTACCTACTTTGTTCTCTATCATACCCAAGAAATATGCTACAATAGTCTTATCTTTTGTCTCATACCGACAAATCAATTCATTGAGCTGATTCATAATAGCTCTCTTTGATAAACTAAACTTTTTTAATAAATGTGGCATTGATTTTGAGGTTTCATTACAATCTAGATTTAATTTTAAACTCTTCTCCATATAATTTTTTTGCTCATCATGAGTGTAAAATAATAACGAACTAACCCTATTGGTAAAAAGATTTGTATCATTTAACCATCCTTCCAAGACAAATGGAACCCTACTTTTATATAATTTCGCTTCATTCAATCGAAGTAAATATTTTCTTGATGCCTCAGAATACAATGAAACAATTTCATTTGCCAGATTTTCTGATTCCGCAAATACAAATAAATCATCCACATATCTAAAAACATTATAATTTTCACCTACAACATAGTTTTTATTCAACAACATATTTAATACAGATCTATCAATGTCTTGCAGTAAGATCTCTGCAACCATTCTCGAATATTCTGGTCCAACAACAATTCCATTTGATGTACGTGCATTAATATTCATCAGCATTCTGTCAATCGATGTGTATATACTTCCATTTTTAAATTCTTTAGTATCATTTACATCTTTTCCAATAATCCAATTGTAGGTATGTGTATATATGCTATCAAAACAAGCCTTATAATCTGTTCTTATAAAATATTTATACTTACTGTTTAATATTTGCCATTCTTCAGAAGATGTGAAAGAAGCAATAGACTTATAAGGTCCAATATTGTAATACATACCTGTTTGTTCGATAATTTCTTTTCCAGTCTTCTCCTTCAAATCAACAAAATACTTTGTAACAGACTTATTTTTGTTTTTATAATGTAAATCATTATTCTTTCTATGATAACGCAAAGAAAAAATCGAATTCTTATCCAGAATAGTTAATAATTCTTTTTGATATGCTGCAATAAAAAGGAATAATTCTACTGCCGCCATAGGCTGTAGTAAGCTAATCTCTCTAACACTTCCCCGCTGTTTCATAATAGTATACTTTAGAGGACTTGTAACCCAATTTGCACTACCTTCAAAAAGAGTCGCATTATGTTTATTCTTTTGCTTAACAATTAGATTAATCATTTTCTCTATTTTTTTGTAATTATTTTTTTCTAAAAGATACTCATAAAAATTGCCATACGAAAACTGATTTGACAATTCTGTTGGCAATACATCCGTTAGAATATAATCCAACTGATTTCTTTCAATATTATCTAAGTTCATTGACATCATTCCTATCTGACTATATAATTTACTTGAGTGATATATCACTCAGGTAATCCATCTACATATGTATGCATGGGTTACACACGTAAGCAGTACAAAGTACTTTCCGTAAGGTTATACGTTGTATAAGAATAGCATCATTTCTTCGGAAATGGTGCTATTCTACTTTTATTAAATCTAAATAATCAACAACTATCCTATAGTAATCTTTGCCAAACGCGTTATAAGTTGGATCAATCTTATTAATCCATTTTATAATTGTTGTCTCTGATACTCCAATGTTTTTTTCAAACATAATTGTCCTGTTTCTACTCATATTTGAATATATACAATAAATGCTTGGTTCAGTGGTTGCTTGTTTTAAGAAATACGGAATTTGACATCCATATTGCCTTAATAAATCAAAGTATAAATTCTTCATAAAATTATTCGTATCTGATAGCAAGCAATCCATATGATATCGCAATTCATTATAATTTGAAACTACACCCTTTGTAAGCCAATCAAATGAACTACTTCCAATTGTTCTAGCTATTACCACACGTGAAGAATAAATTTTTATTCTTTGTCTCAGCAATTCTATATCATTGTTCTTTTTATATTGAATAAATGCATTCTCTATAATCCCTCTATATTTCCTTCTTTTTTTTTCAGCAATTCCATATTTAAACTGTATTTCTTTCCAAGATTTATTATTTCTTGTTTTTAGAACCTCTTCCATTTGAAAGTCATATCCGAGAAAGTTAAATGATGAAATCGCAGAAAGATTTCGTCTGGTAATATACGAAAATTTCCCTGGTGAAGTACTTAATTTCACCTGACACTTTCCAAATACTTCTCCTATTGTATTATTTATCAGTTCCCCAAAATCATGTTTTGATATGTATCTATTAGTAATTATTAGCAAATCATCAACGTATCTTTCATAAAAAAATACGCCAACTTTTGCTAATTTTGCTTTAATTCTTTCATCAAAATCTCGACAAACAATTTCCGTCATTCCATTTGATAAGCAAAGCCCTGCATAACAATAATCAAATGCAGCAACATATTGTTCCAATATCTCCTTATCCGCTCTACTCATAAGAGATTCCTGAATATACTTCGAATAGACATGTTCCGTCAAAACGCTATCAAAAAAAGATTTGAAATCAGCTCTAATTATAACAAAATCATTCATATCTTTAACTGCTGGAAGAATATTAAATAAAATATTCATTATTTTGTTTCTACTAGCATATCGTATTTGAAAAGAATTATCTAATTGCCTTTTCAAATATTGACATAATATATCTTCACATGACAATCTTGGGTAACTATAAACTGCTCTCTTTTTTCCTTGTTGTGTAAATATTTCTCTTGTGTAATTATTAAAATTGTAATTTTCATGATTTACGTCATCCAAAAAGATTTCCGTAGCTACATCTACATCCGAATCTGATATAGAAAAATCTCTTTGTCGTATGATCTTCCAAATCTGTTGTTCATTCATTTTTGTTCTTGCCTTTCGTAATAGTATGCATCAATAAATAAGGCAAATTTCCATATAATTATCTTATATGATCAATGTCTACATATCTGTAGCGATGTTATATTATCAAAAACATGCTTTTGTACAAATTCCGTCTTTTGAAGATTCTTTTCTAGATACCCTAGTAATTCTCTTCCATCTAAAAAATAATACATTTGAGGAACTACAAAATCATTCGCTTCCTCTCGTAGCCTTTTTAATAAGATTTCATTAGTTTCTTGAAATTTCAGAATCTCTGCAGCATAATTCACGCTCTCCATAAATTCTTCAACTCTTGCTATGGCATCCTTATCATATGAGAACTCATCTTTCCAATCTACAAGTTTATGTCTTTTGCCCAAATAAAGGATTCCTTTTATCGCGCATACAGGACTACTCACATACATATAAGCCTTTATCGGTCCATCTGGGAAGTTTCTTCTATATTCAAATATTTTCTCCCCAGATGCAATTTTTTCATATACATATGGCTTAAAACTTAGTAACATTGTTCTCATTTTTCATTCCATCTGCATTCTATATTTAGTACTGATGTAGGCATACCAATAAACTGCACATCAAATTTCAAACTTGGTTCCACTTTTGTTGATGCATTATGAATTCTAAAACTTAACTGCCATCCGTTATCAAGATACATTTCAACTGTATTTTCACTTCCCGGCTTAAATTCTAACGCAACCAAACGTGTTGGTAATTCAACAATTGGAACTGTAATAGCTGAAACTTTCACTGAACTTGGTTTATTCAACGTTCCATGCATATTAAAGGTATGAATTAATGTAAGCCTCTTACTATCTTTACTTACAATTTTGTAATAATCTTCTACCCCAATAAGATATTCAATCATCTTCCTTGGCATTGATTTATCGATTGCATACGCTCTATTTATTTCATCTATAAATGCTTGCAAAAGCGGAATATAAACCTTTTCGTTTTTATCATCAATATCTGACCACTTTGTCTTCTTTTCTTTTTCGTCTTTAAGCATATTGAAAATTGGTTCTACATCATTCCAATAAGAATCACTGCAAGACATATCAAACCATTCTTTTCCAAAATCCAATTTATGACTTAATCTGCTATGCTTAACAGCATCATGATTGTGTTTTATGCTTAATCCTACTTCCCAGTCAATATTATCTCTTCGAATAACGATGTCTCTTACATCACCTTCTATCCCTTTGCCATCCTGTTGGAATTCAAGAATCAGTTCCTCGCCATCATCCTCTGTCATTCTTGGTTCAAGCTCTAGAACTGCATCTATTGCTGCACTTGCTGATGTAAGAAATGTATCTTTCATATCTTCATCCATTATTGACCAAGCTCTCTCGTTTGCTTCCAAACTAGAATTTTCAATGATTCGAGTTTTTCTCATCTCATGTAAAGCTTTGTATAATGTTTTAATCCATGCATACTCATATGCTCTTCCCTGATCATTGCTCTTTGCACTCATCTTTTTTCTATTAGCCTCCTTTGCATCTAATACTTCATTGTCCACTTCCACTAAACTTCCGTTACCTTCTAAAAACATCTTAATTGCGGTTGCAATTTCATATGCCAAATTAACTGGAACAGCATTTCCTATCATTTTATATGCAGTATTTGTATCTTTATAAATAAATTTAAATTCATCAGGAAATCCCTGAATCCTTGCAACTTCTCTTATCGTCATTCGTCTATACAAATCTTCTTTTCCTTCAACAAATCGACAATCATTTGTTGCATACTTCACCATTTTAGGTGCCTGCGGATGTAGCTGACACTGTCTTCCAGATGCTTGAACTGTAAATGCCTGCTCATCCCAACCCTTAACCCTATTTCTGCTCATAAAGATAGGCGAATAAGCTCCTGTAAAATACTCATTATTGTTTATTGCTTCTGGATTATGATGGTTTTTAGGTCCTGATGGAACAGCTGTATCCTGTAAATCCCAGATAATATCTTTCAATGTAATCTTCTTTGAATCCTCTTTTGTTGATCCTTTAGGGAAACCAAACTTAATATTTAGATCCTTCCTGAAACCAATATAAAACACTCTCTTACGCTCTTCCGCAACTCCGTAATCCTTTGCATTAACAAGTGTCAATGTCACATCATATCCTACCTCTTCAAACATTTGTAAGATATTTTGAACAGCTTCCGAATGTCTATCTGCTAACATACCGCTTACATTCTCTGCTAGAAAGAACTTAGGTTTAAACTCCTTTAGTATTCTAATATAGTCAAAAAACAACTGCCCTCTTGCATCATTAATTCCCTTTAGCGATCCTGCCTCTGACCAAGATTGACATGGTGGTCCACCAATAATACCATCAACTTCTCCATCTATAAATTGTTCTATTTCCTCAGTTGTTATCTTTCTTATATCACCTTCGATTAAATGCGTATTAGGATGATTGGCTTTAAATGTCTCCCATATGGTTTTATCAAATTCATTAGCAACCGGAATATTAAATCCAGCCCTTTCAAATCCTAAATCAAGACCTCCACATCCGCTAAACAAACTAATTACATTCATCTATATCATCTCCTTCTTCACTATTCTTAATGATTTTTGAGGCTTCAATAAGTGCCGTTCTTCTTACAAATTCGCTATATGAACCATATGCTTCTAGTCTAGCAGCTTGCTTAAATTTTTCTAAATCTTCCTCACTTACTCTTATACTTATTGAAATTGATTTTTTCAAATCATACACCTCCAAATCTCTATGTCCAAAATAAACCGTATGCAAATGTCACTACTTTGTTGCACAAACACTTGTTCTCTAATTATAATATACATATACTTTTTTTTCAAGACAATAATTCCATAAACTCACTTACTAAAAATAAGCAACAATGCCTTCTCCTCTGCATTATTGCTTATCTCTAATAATCTAATTTATTTTTTCCCCACTGCTAGCAAACATCCAATTGGAATCGCTATAATTCCCATCGCACCAAATAAATGCACCATAACCACAAACAAACTCATTCCACCTACTATAATCCCTGAGTACTTTAATATTTTTTTCTTAGCTTCAGTATTCTCCGCCTGAATCACACCTCTCACAACCGTATATCCTATAAAGCTTAAAAATGCCATTAAGAACAAATTGATGGATAGAATTGATTTGATAATATCCGCCATGAACACGGTTATTGCAAGTATAAATAGCCCAACATACATGGATATGGCATCTGCTTGCCTCTTTCTAAAGAAGCCTACATATTTCTTTCCTAACACCACTACCGCTGCTCCTAAACCACCTATAATCGCCACACAGACAATTATGAGCAATCCCCAGTGAACAATCAGAGAAGCAGTCGCATTCGGTATCATATCCCCTAATTGAGCTACAAACAAACCTACTATCTTGCTCCATTCAAATACATTCATAATTCCATTCCCAATCATATGAATAAATCCATCAAAATCTACTCTAATAACTTCCGTCCTAAGAGCAACTTCAATCTCTCTTGCAAATTGCGCATTTGTCTTTATAAACTGCCATAGTGTAATCTCCCTTCTAATATGGTTTGCCTCGCAAATACTTTAGATAATCATCATGCAGACTTGCCTCTGCTTCGATATTCCCTACAAGACTTGCGTTATACAGTGTTGATACCAAATATGATGACATATTTTTGATTCCAAGCTCCGCATCCACGATGCGATTGAGAATATCTCCGATATGCTGGTATCTTAATTTCAAAAACTGTGACTTTACTGTTGTCCACGGATAAGTAGTATCCCTGATAACAACATTTTCTCTTGGATAGCAGACCATATCACAGATAACATCATAGATTTCATGAACCATTGCTACCTCACGATCTCCACTTTGTTCTGCTACCTCTAATAACCAATCGAGCTTGATATTCTCTGCAATTAACTCTTTATAATTGCGAATATCCATCTCTCCATCCATCAGATTCTGTTCTTCGCAGGATAGATTGATTGATTTTACATTATCTGTTTTAATATTCAGTTTTACATTATCAGTATTATATTGTGAGTGTTTTACCGTAACGGGTGTTCCGCGACGGTTTTCTCGTGATGGTTCATCCGTGACGGCTTCACCGTGATAGTTTTTCCGTGACGGAAAATCACTCACGGTTCTTTTCTCTGTAAAAACCTCAATTTCACTGATATATTTACCACCTTTGCCACGAGTCTTCGTTCTCTCCATATAACCTAACTTCTCTAGGTTGAATATGGATTTACGAATTGCATCCACTCCATCAGGAACAATTGCGCTTAATCCTGCAATACTAAAATCCCATCCGTCAGGCAGACTGCATATCGTACACAATACGCCTCTGTCTTTCATGGACAATTCTCTATCACGAAGAACATTGTTGCTAATCATGGTAAAATTCTTCTGTGTTTTGTTCTTTAAAACTGCCATATACGGCTCCTTTCTTTCGATTTTCGTTGAAAAGAAGCACCGGCTATGCTAAGATGTATTTGTGAGATAGCATATAGCAACAGCTTGTGCAGCCCCTTTTAACAAGGGGCTTTTTCTTTTCTGTTTTTGCTTTCATCAGTGCGCTCCCGTCAATAAACATGCTTCTTCATACCAGATTCGGTTTACTTTTCCATTCACAACGATTGCACGAGAATTCTGTGCTTTCATTTCAGCATTAAGCTCCTTAATCACTTCATATGCCTTTGCTCTGGATACCCCAAGATCTGACTTGATAGTGTCAACACCAACGAATAAAGGTAATCTTTCTTCTGTCATAGGCTGTTTCTCCTTTCTACGCTATTGCGTTTTTTTCTTTCGTATGTACTCTTTTCGTACGTACGATTTGAGTGCATTCTAATATGTGTGTACGATAATGTCAAGTGGTTTTCATAAATTTATTTTTTTATCTACTCAAATCGTATATTCTGTGTTATAATCAAGATACTAACTTTGAAAGGATGTAACAGTATGGGTTATGGACAAAAACTAAAAGGAATTCTTGATGAAAAAGAGATGTCGGTAAGACAATTAGCGAAAATATGCAATATCGCTCCAACTACCCTTTATTCAATCGTTCAAAGGGATACGGATATTAGATATGATTTTGCACTACGCATTGCGAATGCATTAGATATACCAGTTGCATCAATATGTAGTGATTTACCATATGATAAAGACACAACTCTACCTGGACTTCCAACTATGTTCGGAGATGATCACAACAAAAAAGCGTACTTTTCTAATCGTACACTTGAGATTGCAAAATTATTTAATTACGAGGAATTCCCGATGTTAGATAAACTGATTGCAGAGTTCTATATATTAGATGATGAATCAAGAAAAGAGATTTTCAAGATTATTGAGATGAAACATGAATCGCATGATGATGCGGAGCGTGTAGAAAAACTGAAGGAGATAAAGTAACAGTATATTCCTGTATGATACTGTTTCACAAAACAATAAAATGAAAATTCAAGCGATAATAAGTAAACTTATAGAATTATGGAATGAATACCAAAACGGAATAATTTCTGGAATTATTGCAACTGCTATTGTTGCAATAATCGCAGTTATATGGAAAAATCTTAAAAGCACTCCACGAAATATTAACGAAATTCTAAATAATGTCAATTACAATAATAAAAACTGGAAAGAGGAACTAGACAAGGCTTTACAAATTAAGGATACAATGGCTACTCACTTCCCAGAATACAAGGATTATCTACTAATTCAATATGGTTCTTCTGTTACCCCAGATAGTAAACTTCCTAGTGATTATGATTTTATTGTATTGATGCTTGGATATCCTGATAAAGAAAATAGATATATGCATAACAAAGGAACTATTAGTGACGAATCAAATGAATCAAACAAAGATCAAGTTGATATTGTTTTTAGAGACTATCTTTCCTTCTTATTTGCAGCATCAGCAGGAATGCCCTACGAAAACAGTGTCATTACAGGTGGTAAATTAATAAAAGGTCCTGAAGGCTATTTTCAATGGCTGCAAAATATTACTAAAAATATCCTCTTTGATAGAGACTTTCTTATCAGAAGATTTAAAGATAAAATATCTATCGAAAAACAAGAATTTCAGAAATGTTTGAATGAACATAATAAGTATAATCACGATATGTACTACGTTATAAGATCCGGCTACTATTATATAACATCTCTTCTTCAGCTCAATAGAATAAAAAAATTTGATAAAGTAATTTTTCAAAACCAAATCATTGAATTATCGAAGGTTAGAAATTTTTATTCTGATTTCAATATTGATGAATCTAAAAAGAAATATGAACAATTAGTAGAAAACTTAAAGCGTAACAAGAATATTGATATGATCAGTATTGATGACATCTATATAGTATTAAATGACATATCTGTAGACATTGAGGTGTGAATATGCAAAAATTAAATACGTTTATTAATACAATTATAAAAAACAAAAATTCCAATATAACTATTTTTACAGAAAGCACTCTAAAAACAAGTTTTTATGAAGAACTTCAGAAAAATGAGTGGTGTAATGTAATAAGTGACAAACCAGACAACCTAGTAGAACTAATTACAATCAAAATTTAAAAAAGCATCAAAATTTAATTCATAAATACATGTTGTAAATAGAAATCACCAAAAATTATAGACATTTTATAGACGAAGAAAGCGGGAAGCCTTGATTTATAAGGCTTCCCGCTGTTTTTAGTATATTCGGGCAACCCTCTTTATCCTCAAAAGGCAAAATCCTTTATCCTCACCTATTTTCTCTTTCAAGGCATTTTAAGACTTCCTTCAAGGTCTTTGCTTACTCTCTCTTATCTCTCGATATTCCTCTATTTTCAAGGCTTTCTCCATGGTTTTAAGTAAAAGAAAAAGACCTCATAGAACGGTTTTTCCGCTCTACAAGGTCTTTATTTTCTCGTTATTTTATTCATTCCCTAGGCTAAAGATTTTTGCCCCTTGAGGATAAAGGGATGTGCCTTGGGATAATATTTACTATTCAAACTCTACAAAGACTAACGCTTTTTGTTTAGGAATTATTCTCTGTAATG
>ERZ773109.2158-NODE-2158-length-10837-cov-4.651549_pt1 | contig 10837 bp, 8 predicted proteins | sample MGYA00580569_ERZ773109 | MGnify/ENA primary metagenome ERZ773109 (study PRJEB29015, sample SAMEA2737852) | human gut metagenome | biome: human gut; feature: human-associated habitat; material: faeces | place: China | collected 2012 ...
TCCCTTGATGAATTTCCACAGTTCTGGAATGTACTAAATGGGAGCATGAGCCTTGTAGGAACTCGTCCGATCCTTCAGGACGAACTGCGTCAATATGAATTACATCACAGGGCTCGAATCGCTATTAAACCGGGAATCACTGGTATGTGGCAGGTAAGCGGACGAAGCAACATCACAGACTTCGAAGAAGTCGTAAAACTCGATAAACAGTACATAAGCGAATGGACAATGGGACTTGACATCAAGATTCTATTTAAGACAGTACAGGTGGTATTCAAAAAAGAAGGGTCGATGTAGGGAGTCGCCATCATAAAAGAGGAGATGGAGAAATGAGTGCAATAGCATTAGAGAATAAAACGATTTTAGTAACCGGAGCCGCAGGCTTTATCGGTTCAAACTTAGTAAAGAGAATTTGCGAAGAAGTTCCGTCAGCTAAGGTGGTAGGAATTGACAGTGTGAATGATTATTATGACGTAGCATTAAAAGAATTCCGACTGAATGAATTATCAAAATATGAATCATTTACATTTATTAAAGGGAATATCGCAAATAAAGAATTAATAACAGAGATTTTTACTAAATATAAACCGGCTGTAGTAGTAAATCTTGCAGCACAGGCAGGTGTTCGCTATTCTATTACGAATCCAGATGCATATGTAGAAGCCAACCTTATTGGATTCTATAATATTTTAGAGGCATGCCGTCATTCTTATGATGATGGAGAAACAGGGGTAGAGCATTTAGTATATGCAAGTTCTTCCAGTGTTTATGGTTCTAATAAAAAAGTTCCATATAGTACAGAAGATAAGGTTGATAATCCGGTTAGTCTTTATGCAGCAACGAAGAAAAGTAATGAGTTAATGGCACATGCCTATTCTAAATTGTATAATATTCCATCAACTGGACTTAGATTCTTTACAGTTTATGGTCCGGCAGGACGCCCAGATATGGCATACTTCGGATTTACTAATAAATTAAAGAATAATGAAACAATTAAGATTTTCAATTATGGAAATTGTAAACGTGATTTTACTTATGTAGATGATATTGTAGAAGGTGTTGTTCGTGTTATGAAAAAAGCTCCAGATAAAAAGAATGGGGAAGACGGACTGCCTTTACCACCATATAAAGTTTATAACATTGGAAATAATAATCCAGAGAATCTGTTAGACTTTGTACAGATTTTAAGTGAAGAATTAGTTAGGGCAGGAGTTCTTCCAGAGGATTATGATTTTGATGAAGATCCGGATGACTTAGATGACTTGAATGATCTGGAAAATCTGGATGACTTAGATGATTTGGAAGATCTGGATGATTTAGATTATCTCGATGACGATGATGATATCGAGTTTCTGGATGAAGATGAGTAGATAAAAAAGCTATCGATTACAATAACTTAACACATACCTGTGTTGTTATCGTAGTCGATAGCTTTTGTATTATCTTACTGCTGTAAATACTCCGCGGAGATCATGGATTACATGTCTTGGGCATTTAACAGAACACATTCCACAGCTTAAGCAAATCTCTTCGTCGATCACAGCACAATTATCTTCTACATGAATTGCACCGGCGGTACATGTTTTCTCACAGATACCGCATCCAATACAGCTGACTTCACACTGCTTACGTGCTACAGCTCCTTTTTCTTTGTTAGAGCATTTAACTACAATGTAGTTTGCACAATCGTGGATTTTGATCAAGTTCTGCGGACAGACTTTTGCACACTGTCCACAGGCAATACATTTTTCTTCGTCTACTTCGGCAACGCCATATTCATTCATGGAAATCGCGCCGAATTTACATTTTTCTATACAGGCTCCACATCCGATGCAGCCATCTTTGCATCCACCGTCTTCAGAGCCGGCTGCGCGGCAGCCACCGTTACAGGCAACTAGAGCTGCCCGGTAAGGAAATCTCTTTTTAATTGCCATGATTATTTCTTCCTTTCATATGGTGTGTTAGAAAGAGGAAGGCTGTAGCGTCTTTCTCCGTCAAATCTGCAATATGCATCTGCGATTGCAGGAGCAGTAGGGATGGATGTGATCTCTCCGATACCGATTGCTCCACAGGCAACATCCAGACCAGGTTTATCAACAACGATTGCTTCAATCTCAGGAATTTCGTGAGAACGGAAAAGCCCTAAGGAACCATATTTGTCAATTGGTTTACAGTTTTCATCGATTGGATACTGCTCTCTGAGTGCATATCCCATAGACATTACAACACCGCCTTCGATCTGACCTTCGCAGGAGAGTGGATTGACAGCTTTACCAACATCGTGTGCGGCAATCATTTTCTCAATCTTACCTGTCTTAGGATCAAGGATGCAGACTTGAGTTGCATATCCATAAGCAACGTGAGATATTGGATTAGGCACATCTGCACCAAGTGGATGAGTCTTAGCGAGATATTCTCCGTAGAAAGTTTCTCCAATCATATCTTTCATGGATTTACCGCTGTTTTTCGCTTCCATGAATTTTTCACATGCTCTGCGGCACGCTTCACCAGTTACAAGTGTCTGACGAGAACCGGAAGTTGTACCGGAATCAGGTGAAATCCATGTGTTGCTTCGCTCATAGACGATATCATCACGGGAAAGATCTGTATTTGTAACGATCATCTGTACAAGTACAGTACCAAGTCCCTGACCGATACAGGAAGCACCAGTGAAGATGTGAAGTTTTTCATCTTCTTCAACTATTAATTTTACACGTCCTGTATCCGGGATACCAACACCAACGCCGGCATTCTTCATAGCACAACCAAGGCCAACAGCCTTACCGGCCGCAAGCGCAGCATCATACTCTTCTTTGACAGCCTCAAGTGTCTCTACAAGACCTGTAGAGTTATCTACAATCTGTCCGTTTGGAAGTACTTCGCCTGGACGGATCGCATTACGGTAATGGATTTCCCAAGGTGTGATACCAACTTTGTCGGCCATCATGTTCAGAAGTGTCTCTGTTGCGAAACAAGTCTGTGTAACACCAAATCCGCGGAATGCTCCGGCTGGTGGGTTATTTGTATAGTAAGCAGTTCCTTCAATCTCAAAGTTTTCATAATGGTAAGGTCCTGCTGCATGTGTACATGCACGTTCAAGAACCGGGCCACCAAGAGAAGCGAATGCACCTGTGTCAGATTTAACAATCGCTTTTACACCCTGGATCACTCCGTTCTCATCGCATCCCATTGTCATATCCATGTAGAATGGGTGACGTTTCGGATGAACAAGCAAGGATTCTGCTCTGGATAATTTCATCTTGATCGGTTTCTTTGTTACGTAAGTAAGCAATGCACCTAAATGCTGAACAGTCATGTCCTCTTTGCCACCGAAACCACCGCCGACTAATGCGTTCTGAACCTTTACTTTATCCGTTCCAAGCATAAGTGTAACTTCGTGTAGTGTCTGGTGAGCAGACTGGTCTGTTGAATATACGAAAATGTCACCGTCTTCATCATAGAAAGAAACAGCACATTCCGGTTCAAGGAAAGCATGCTCAGTCCAAGGTGTCTCAAAGTGATGTGAGATCACGTACTTGGAATTCTTGATTGCTTCTTCCGCATTTCCGCGGCTGATGTGCTTATAAGCACATACGTTAGTCTCTTCTTCATCATAAACAAGAGGTGCATCCAAAGCAGCAGCTTCTTCCACTGTATGCACATGAGGAAGTACTTCATATTCAATTTTAATAAGTTTCTTTGCTTTTTCTACAGTTGCCATGTCAGTTGCAGCTATAAGGGCAATTGCATCTCCGAGATAATGAGTCAGTCCACCAACCGGAATCAGTGAATACTGATCATGTTTTAAGTGTCCGATCTTATTCTCCCCAGGAATATCATCGGCTGTTACAACTGCTTCTACGCCAGGCAGAGCCTCGGCAGCAGAGGTATCAATAGAAAGTACGCGAGCTCGTGGATATTTGCTACGAAGAGCAGCGCCATAGAGCATTCCTTCCGGATAATAGTCATCCGGATATTTACCTGTTCCAAGCACTTTTTCTTCAACATCTATACGAGAAACACGGGAACCAAGAGTCCAGCTAGAATCTCCATCATCTGGTAAAACCCCTTCTTTCAGAATCTTAGCTGCCAGACGTACCGCGTCCATGATCTTAACATATCCTGTACAGCGGCAATAGTTGTTGCGTAGCGCATAGCGAATCTCATCATCGGTTGGTTCCGGATTTACATCCAAAAGTGCTTTTGTGCACATAACCATACCAGGAATACAGAATCCGCACTGTACAGCGCCTGCCTTCCCGTAAGCATAAGTGTAAACTTTCTGTTCCCAATCAGAAAGTCCCTCGACTGTGATGACATTCTTTCCGGCCAATGAATCTGTGTCAGGTACGCAGGATTTGCAAGTCTGTCCATCAATGATAACAGTACAGGCTCCACAAGCGCCTTCGCTGCAGCCATCCTTTGCAGAGGTAATGTGCAGCTCATCACGCAGGAACCGTAACAGTTTCTGATTCTTTGAAGGTGAGACTTCCTGACCATTTACTATAAATGATGCCATGTCAGTTACTCCTTTCTTTGTGACAAAATCCCCAAAGAAAAATCTTTGAGGAGTATGTGTTTGTTGTGTATTTTTAATTATATAAAGATACCTATAGGTACATTTTATCACATATTCAACAAAAATCAACAACTATTCTAAAAAAGTTTTTTGACACCTAAAAATGTTTTAGATATATGATATAAAAAATGCATACCAGGACAAAAAAAGGGAAGTATCGCAAAATGATACTCCCTTGTAATTATCTTATATAAATTGTTCTTAGAAACCAAAAAGATTTACAATGCGATTTTAATTATCGTGTTCTTCTTCAAATGGATCGTCGTAATCATCTTCATCATCGTAATCATCTCCACCGCGGGAAGCAATTGCGAGAATCAGTGAAATAACAGCAAGTACACCACTTGCACCGGCTAAAATCAGAAGCTCGAATTCATCTCCATGTTTCAGGAAAGCAAAAACAGCACTACCGATATAGACAATCATCGGGATAAGGAATGCAAAAAGTGTATCACGGTTATTCATGATGAAGTATAACAGTGCAGTGATAAGCATACAAAGAGCAACAATGACATAATTCATGCCAGGGGCAGAAGTCACGTCAGCTCCTGATGTGCTGAGTCCTGTTACGAAACCTTTATAAATACAGAAACCAAATGCAAGCAGGGAAATGATTCCAAGGATAATGCGCCCAGGTCTGAAACGTGGATATTCGTCTACATATTCATATTCATCATCATCTTCATCATCAGAGGATTTCGCATCATCATAGTCATCCATTTTTCTGGATTTTACATCTTCTTTTGCTTTCGCAGTTTCGGTTTCCTCTTTCTTTTTCTTCTTGGCAGCTTTACTGTCAGGATCAGTTGCAAGCATATCTTCGTATCCCTTGCGAACTGCTTTTTCACGCTTATCACGGATCTCTTCCGCTGGAATATTCCCATATTTCTGCTCTTCGGAATCATCAGTAGCATCAGTGGGAGCAGTGGCAGCTTTCTGTGCAGCGGCTTTGCGTGCTCTGGCTCTTTCTTTAAGGATACGCTCAGCTTCCTCTTCTGAAATCCCTTTATCAGCAGCAAGGCGGGCAATCGCTTCTTTACGGGCACGCGCTTTTGCTTCTCTGCGGGCAGCTCGTTTCTCTTCAGCGGCACGGGCGGCGGCCTCAGCTTTCGCTTTTTCCTCAGCGGCACGGGCAGCAGCTTCAGCTTTCGCTTTCTCCTCAGCGGCACGGGCAGCAGCTTCAGCTTTCGCTCTTTCTTCAGCGGCGCGGGCGGCAGCTTCAGCTTTTGCCTTCTCTTCAGCAGCGCGGGCCTCAGCTTCAGCTTTTGCTTTCTCTTCGGCAGCTTTCTTAGCAGCGATCTTCTTCGCACGTTGTTTATCAAGGTTCCATTGCTTTTTACAGCTATGGCAGATTGCATATTCATTAAAGATTGGATCCCCGTTTTCGCTGGTGCCAATCTGCTTATTCTGCAAATCCAGGTCTTTTCCACATATTGGGCACTTCATATTAATCATGTACTCCTCTCTTTTGTATCAAAATATTTATAACAGATTTATTATAGCATCTTAAAAGAGGAAGAACAACGAAAAAAGTGTGTTTTACATAAAATGTTTTAGAAAAAAATCAAAATTGTGCAAGAATTTAGTTTAAATTCATAAGAAATGGTAGACTTTAAAAATTTAATGTGATAAAATCAAAAAGTGGCCTGAAAAGGCAAAAGGTATTGCTATGGTTTATGGTATACCGTAAGCCATCGTATAATTAGCCGGTTGAGAAGGAGATTGTTTCGTATGAGTAAGAAGATCAGAACCGAGGCAGTAGATTATCTGTTTCAGGCAATCTTAAGCCTTGAGAATAAAGAAGAGTGTTATACATTTTTTGAAGACATCTGTACGATTAATGAGCTGCTTTCATTGTCACAGAGATTTGAAGTGGCAAGAATGCTCCGTGAACAGAAGACATATCTGGAGATCGCGGAGAAGACAGGAGCATCCACTGCGACAATCAGTCGTGTGAACCGTTCTCTTAATTACGGGAATGACGGATATGATATGGTTTTCAAACGTGTAGGGCTTGCTGAGGAAGAGAATGGAACGGAAGAATAACACTTGAGAATTAAACTTACAATAAGATACCTTTTATCAATCAAAAGATACAGCCTGTGAAAGATCCTGAAAAAGTCTTTCGCAGGCTGTATCTTGTTTTAAACAGAATTGTTTATTTCCCTTTCTTTTTCTCTTCGTTTTTTGAAGACTTGGAAGAGAGGTCATCAATGATCCGTTCAATGATCATTTTCTTGATATATACATCAAAACTCAAGCTGCATATAAATGCAAACTGCTGTAAGATCTCTTTATCTTCGCCCTCAGCAAGATGAGTGAAAGTCTCAGCAGATTTCTCATAAGTAGCAGTTACATTCTCTTTGATGGAATCCAGCTGTTCTTTTTCAATCTTGCAGACTTCTTTGTAAATATCCGCTAATTCAAAAGAGCTTCCATCCGGAAAATATCTCTCTGTGAGTGGTGCAAGAACTGTCTCAATATCTTTAATTGAAAGGATATTTTTAAAATAATAAATGAAGACCAGAAGGAGCAGGTGCTCTCTGGAATACTTCTTCTTCACCGGGGGTGGAAGAAGATTGTTCTTCGTATAATTATTGATCATGGTCTTTGTCAGGATCTTATCATCCGGGTAACGTTTGGTCGAAGCCAGCTGCTCATCCATAAAAGTAGTTACTTGATCCATGTAAAGATCAATATTCGGAACATCGCCGGGATGCACATAACTTAAAGAAGAAAGTTCTTCTAAAATGCTGTTTAACAGATTACTTGTGTCTATATTCATGTTATCACCTCAATACATTTATTATATAGTATTTAAAACTAGATAGCAAGCAAAAGATAAGAAGGCCGGAAAATGTAGTTGACAAACAGGAACGTGTGTTTGATAATGGGAATACATTTACAGATATCTTTATAACTTTAAAGGAGTGGAAAGATGAGCATTTATGATAAATTAAATGAACCACAGAGAGAGGCTGTTTACCACACGGACGGTCCTCTTCTGATCCTTGCCGGAGCCGGTTCAGGAAAAACAAGAGTTCTGACGCACAGGATCGCATATCTGATCGGAGAACGTGGCGTGAACGCATGGAATATTCTTGCAATCACATTTACGAACAAAGCGGCAGAAGAGATGCGCCAGCGTGTGGATAACCTTGTCGGTTTTGGAGCGGAAAGTGTATGGGTGAGTACATTTCACTCTGCGTGCGTGCGTATTTTGAGAAGGTTTATTGACAGATTAGGGTATGAGAATCATTTTACGATATATGATACAGATGATCAGAAGACATTAATTAAGGAAGTCTGTCGGAAAGTAGATGTGGATACGAAAGTGTTTAAAGAAAGAAGTCTGCTTTCAGCAATTTCATCTGCCAAGAATGAGATGATCCTTCCGGATGAATTTGAACTGAATGCCGGAGGAGACTTTGCAAAGATGAAGATTGCTAAGGTTTACCGTGAGTATGAGGCGCAGATGAAGGCGAATAATGCGCTGGATTTTGATGATCTGCTTGTAAAGACAGTACAGCTTTTGCAGACACAGCCGGATGTGCTTGAAAGTTATCAGGAAAGATTCCGCTACATTATGGTAGATGAATATCAGGATACAAATACAGTTCAGTTTCAGCTGGTAAGCCTTCTTGCAGGAAAATATAAGAATCTTTGCGTCGTTGGAGATGATGATCAGTCAATCTACAAGTTCCGTGGAGCGAATATCCGAAATATTCTTGACTTTGAGCATGAATTTCCGGATGCAAAGGTGATCAAACTGGAGCAGAACTACAGATCTACAGGGAATATTCTGAATGCAGCGAACAGCGTGATTGCGAATAACCGTGGAAGAAAGGAAAAATCACTTTGGACGGAGAACGGAGAAGGCGAACTGATTCGTCTGCGTCAGTTCGATACTGCGTTTGATGAGGCAGATTTCATTGGCGAAGATATCAAAAGTGCTGTCAGACAGGGAGGTTCCTATAATGACAGTGCAGTTCTTTATCGTACGAATGCACAATCCCGTCTGCTGGAAGAGAAGTTTATTGCCATGAATATTCCTTATAAGATTGTCGGTGGAGTGAATTTCTATGCGAGAAGAGAGATTAAGGATCTTCTTGCTTATCTCAAGACAATCGACAATGGACGTGATGATGTTGCGGTTAGAAGAATCATTAATGTCCCAAAGAGAGGAATCGGTCTTACAACAATTAACCGGATTCAGGAGTCTGCGACAGAACGTGGAATTGGTTTTTATGAGGCATTACTGGCACCGGGGCTGATCGCAGGAGTGGGAAGAAGTGCAACAAAACTGGACTCTTTTGCGGCATTGATCGAGTATTTTAAGACGTTGGCAGAAGAGATGAGCATCACAGATCTTTTACAGGAAGTGATTGAGAAGACAGGATATATAGAAAGCCTTGAAAATGAAGATAAAGAAGAGGCGAAAACAAGAAAAGAGAATATAGATGAGCTGATCAGTAAAGCGGCAACTTATGAGGAAAGTTGTCAGGATAAAGATGAAAAGGCAACATTGAGTGGATTCCTTGAAGAAGTTGCTTTGGTTGCGGATATTGACAGTCTGGATGAAGACCAGGAATATGTTGTTCTGATGACTTTACATAGTGCAAAGGGACTTGAATTTCCACGTGTTTATCTTGCAGGGATGGAAGATGGACTTTTCCCGGGATATATGAGTATTAATGCGGGAGACAGAGAAGAACTGGAAGAAGAGCGAAGACTTTGTTATGTTGGAATTACAAGGGCAGAGCAGGAACTGACTTTGACAAGTGCGCGCAGAAGAATGGTGCACGGTGAGACACAGTACAATCCGATGTCAAGATTTGTGAAAGAGATCCCGAGGGAACTGCTTGATACAGGAAACAAGAAGTTTACTCAGGAGACGGAGATGCCAGCACAGCAGAATACATATGCACGTGCCAGAGAAGCATTTCGGGCACAGGCATTCGGAGGAGCATTTGGCGGAATAACACCTGCGAAGAATCAGGGAACGAGTAAGACAGTTACAGGAAGTCAGGCACTGGCATCCCTGCAGAAGGGCAGTCAGCTGGCAGCAGGTGGAAATGGTCCACTTGGTTATGAAGTCGGAGACCGGGTACGTCATGTGAAGTTTGGGGAAGGAACAGTAACGGATATCAAAGAAGGCGGACGAGATCACGAGGTTACGATTGAATTTGACAGTGTCGGAACACGCAAGATGTTTGCAAAATTTGCCAAGCTTGTAAAGGTATGAGAAAGTTATAAAAAAATGATAAATCAGTAGTAATATGAATCGTCAGGTGTTATAATAAACACAGATTATCTGTCACCACAAAAGGTGAAGAAAGGACGTGTTAATATGAACAAGAGAATAGAAGACATCATTGCAGAAACAAGATTGAACGAGATTCTTCATAAGAATGAGGCTGAGAAGCAGAAGAACACAGTAATCTGGACACTGGCTATCATCGGAGCAGTAGCAGCAGTAGCTGCAATCGCTTATGCAGTATATCGTTTCGTATCACCGGATTATCTTGATGATTTTGAAGATGATTTTGATGACGATTTTGATGATTACTTCAGCGAGGATGATCAGGTATAATTCTTGAGTGAATTGCAAAAGTGCAGACAGGGTGTGAGAAGAAACCATCCTGTCTGTTTTTCTGTTAAAATAGATTAGAATTGATAGGAGAAAAGGATGAAAAAAGGTCAGATCTACGAAGGGATTATTGAACGTGTAGATTTCCCAAACAAGGGGATTGTATTTGTTCCGGAGGAAGAACAGTATGTTATTGTGAAAAATGGGATTCCGGGACAGAAGATCCGTTTTATGATAAACAAGTTTAAAAGAGGAAATGCAGAAGGAAGACTTCTTGAAGTGTTGGAGAAATCTCCACTGGAGACAAGGGAGCCGGTCTGCAGTATCTTTCCTGCCTGTGGTGGCTGTATGTATCAGACAATGCCATACGAAGAACAGGTGAAGATGAAAGAAGGGCAGATCCGCAGGATCATGGATCCGGTAGTAAAAGGTGAATATGTTTTTGAAGGTGTGAAGCACAGCCCGAAGGAATTTCATTACCGTAACAAGATGGAATTTTCTTTTGGAGACGAATTCAAAGACGGTCCGTTATCTCTCGGTCTTCATAAAAAAGGAAGTACTTATGATGTACTGACAGCAGGAGACTGTCAGCTTGTCCATGAAGATATGGATAAGATTCTTCTCTGTGTGCTGAATTATTTTAAAGAAAGAAATGTAAGTTATTATAA
>ERZ773109.2161-NODE-2161-length-10831-cov-53.841128_pt1 | contig 10831 bp, 8 predicted proteins | sample MGYA00580569_ERZ773109 | MGnify/ENA primary metagenome ERZ773109 (study PRJEB29015, sample SAMEA2737852) | human gut metagenome | biome: human gut; feature: human-associated habitat; material: faeces | place: China | collected 2012 ...
ATTTTGTCATTCGGAGGCGCACCGCCTATGAACACACGGTATGAATTCAATATGGACGTTCCCCCGCGGGAGGCCATCCGCCTGCTGTACGTGAGCAAGAGCCGCTTCGGCGGGGACTGGAACTCGGTGCCGCATACCCACTCCTGCACCGAAGTGTTCTACTGCGTGGATGGACGCGGTCAGTTCAACGTCGAAGGCAAAATGCTGGACGTTGCCCCGGACGACATGGTCATTGTGAACCCCCGCACCCTGCACACCGAGTTGAGCTATCAGGCAAACCCGCTGGAATATATTGTGCTGGGCATTGAGGGCATTGAAATTTTGTTTGACCAGAAGGACCACGGCTACACGATGCTGAAATGCGGTCCCCAGCGGGAGGAGCTGCTGAGCCTGATGCAGCTGCTGCTGCGGGAAATCGACGCGCGGGAGGACGGCTGCGAGATGGTCTGCCAGGACCTGACCGAGGTGCTGCTTGTCAGGATCGTGCGTATGGCGTCGGTTTCGCTGCGTCTCACCGCGCCGCCCGCCGAGAGCAAGGAATGTGCCACTGCAAAACGATATATCGATGAAAATTACAGTGAAAGCATTACCCTGGACAAGCTGGCGGAGATTGCCCACGTAAACAAATATTACCTGTCCCACTCGTTCAAGAACGAGTATAAGGTCTCTCCCATCGACTACCTGATGAAGCGCCGCATTACCGAGGCCAAAGCGCTGCTTACCAGCACCGATTTCAGCCTGACCCAGATCGCCGAGCAGATCGGCTTCGGCTCTTTGGCTTATTTTTCCAAATGCTTCCGTAAGATCGAAGGCACCAGGCCCAATGAGTACCGCAAAAGTGCCCGGCAGAAATCCGCACAGGGTACCCGCTGAGTCTGTCCTGCCTATATTAAATAGGTAGGGGCGGCCATTGGCCGCCCCTGGACTGTCGAAAAACTTAATGGGAATATTGCAAACTTTCGGTAGATTTGTAGGGAACGGTCTTGACCGTTCCGTGCTGCCTCGCCAAAAGCACGACGCGACGAGAAAACCGCGCGCCATTCGGCGCGATTTTATGCGCTGCGCGCGGCCAGATGTGCGGATGGGTCACTGCGCCCGCAGGCGCGTTTCGGAGCGCAACCGCCGCACAGCGGCGGCTCTTAGCGCGGAGATAGACCCATCCCTACAAATCTTCCGGTAACAGGCTTTTTCTACAAGCAAAGGGATGCCGCGAATGCGGCATCCCTTTTTGCGTTTTGAAAGAGTGCATTGTAGGGGCGAGCATTGCTCGCCCGTGCCCGTTTGTTTTGCAAGAAAACTGTCCCGGGAAATGCGTTGCTGCGCCAAGTCGGCGGGCGACCAAGGGTCGCCCCTACACATGCAACAGGCAAGAGGGTGTAGGGGGCCAAGGGGCGGCAGTCCGGGACATCCGTTGCAGGAATGCGGTGCTCAGTTCAGCGTCACGGTGATGGTGCCGATTTTGGTGTTGTCGGGGGTGGTGCTGCCCAATGCGCCGTTCAGAGACAGTGAGGCCGTGGCCTTGGGGGCTGCCTCCACAGTCGTGCCGACGGCGCTTTCCAGATTGAGCGATGCGTTGTCGAAGGTGCCGGTGATGCCCTCAAAGCCAGTGTCTGCCGCATAGCTGAACGCTGCCGTAACGCCCGTGTTGGAGTGGTTGGTCACGGTGATCGTGTTGCCGCCATCATTGTCTACCTTCCAGACACCGCCTTCGGCGTCGGTGGTTTTGTGGGTGGAAGGGTCCCAAATACCGGCTTCCGCCGTATAGGTAAACGCCATATCGCCCCAGGTGATGTCCACGCTGTACACCGGGCCGCCCGCGCCGCCGGACGAATCTGCCCTATAGGTTGCCTTTACATCGTGGCTGGCTGTGCCGCCGCCTGTGGCGATCGTGTCCGCGTAGGCAGACAGGGGTGCCAGAGAGAACACCATGGCAAGGGTAAGTACCAGAGCTGTTTTTTTCTTCATCATTGTTTTTCATCCTTCCTGAAAAATTGTACGGGCATTGCCCTATGTCGTCCGTGCGGGGGTCAGCCCGTTACGGTGACGGTTACGGGAATTTCGGCGTCCAGCATAGCCTTGGCGCCGGTTTGCGGGTGGTAGAACGATACCTTCAGCGTGCCGCTGCAGCTGCCTGCCGTCAGGTCTTTTTCGGCACCGTCCAAAAGCGGCAGCTGGGTGACCTGCCCGCCGGGGGCCAGCAGGTCGGATCGTGCCGCCTCACGCTCCCCGACGACCAGGCAGACCGTGGCGTCCCAGCCGGACTTTTCGGGGTTGGCAAACAGCAGCGTGACCTGCCCGGCGGTTAAGTCGATACTTGCCGCATCGGAATAGGTCAGCGACACCGTGCCGCCGCCGGCGGGCGTCGATACCGATGACTCCGGCGCGGGGGCGGTGTCCGTCGCCTGCGGCTTTTTGCGGCAGAACAGCACACCAAGCAGCAACAGAAGCAGCAACAGCAACAGCAGCAGGAGCAGCAGCCACCGCTTTTTGCGGTTCTTGTCTGTATTTTCCATCAATAGCCCCCTTCCAGTCGGACCGTTACCGACCCGATTTTTGCGTTGTTCAGTGCCTTGCCGGGGCGGCCTGTCGGGCACAGCCGCACGGTTTTTGTCCCGCTTATGGGCAGGGAAATCGAGCTGACGGTGTTTCCGTCGCTGTCGGAAAAGCTGCCGCCGATTGCCGTGTCGGTTCGTGTGTATTGGAACTTCACGCGGACGGCGTTTGCGCCCTCATTCTGCACGGTGATGACATCGCCGTTTTTGCGGTTCGGTGCCCAGCCGCCGCCGATGTCATAGGCGTGTGTGGCGGGGTTCCACGCCCCGTCGGTGTAGGTGTAGGCCAGCTCGCCCCATGTGACGGTGACGGTGTTGGTGCGCGTTTCCACCTTGCCGCAGGCTGTGCAGGTGCGCCTTCCGGCGCTCCATGCGCCGAATTTGTGGCTGCAGGTCACGTTGACATACACCGTGGTTTCGGCCGTTGTGTAGTTTTTGGTGTCGTATGGCTGGAAAACAACGTCATAGCGTCCCCTGCCGATGGGCGGCTTGAAATCGGCGTCCTTCCACACAAAGCGGCCCGCCACGTCGTTGGGTCCGGAGCGGATGTTGTTGTTTTGGGCAATGCCGCCGGTCAGGGCGCTGTAAGCCAGGGTGTTGCCCACAGCCAGGTCCAGCTTGGCAGCCGTTGGCTTTGTTCTGATTGTCGGGGTGGCTTTTGTCACCGTTACATGGGCCACATTGCTTTTTGTGCTGGCTTTCCGGCCGTTGTCTATGCGTGTGGCCGTGACCACCGCGTAATAGTAATGCACCCCTGCGGTGGGGGTTTTGGGGTCGGTGGGGTCTCCGTTTTCATCGGTGAGAGGCTTTCCGTTTTTGCCTTCTTCATCATCACAGGTATACCAGGTTATTTCCGTGGTGTGTTGTTCGGTGGAACCGTAACTCAAACGGTAAAAACTGCTCTTGCCATAGACGCTGGTCTCGTCCATCTCCAATTTGACATCGTAAGGGGCCTTGGCCGGGATCAAAGACCAATGGGCGTACAGGATATGGTCCTTGGCGGTGGTAACGGTGGTGTCACTGTCCACCTTGGTGCCGTTGGTTTGATCGGTATACCAGCCGTCAAAGTTGTAGCCCCCTGTGCGTATGGGGCGTGGCAGGAAATTGTATTTGCTGCCGTAGGTTGCTGTGTAACTTTTTGTGCTGACTTGTCCGCTTGTTGTGTCGATCTTGCCGCCGTTGGCATTAAGGGTTACCAGATATTTCTTGGCTGTCCAGTGGGCATACAGTGTGGCGGGCGGATTTGCGCCGACGGTGGTGGTTTCGGTTACTTTTGTGTCGCCGGTTTGATCGGTATACCAGCCGTCAAAGCTGTAGCCTGTGCGGTTGGGCGTGGGCAGTGTGCCGTAGGTTTTGCCGATAGTCACCACCTTGCTTGCCTGGCTGACCCTGCCGCCGTTGGGATTAAAAGTTACGGGGTAAGTGACCGACGCGGGCGTGACCGTACATGTAGCCTTTGCCTGATTGCTGTAGGTTTTACCGAAGCTGCCCGCAATCCAAACGCCGAAATATTTGGTGATATTCTTTGCGCTGCCGGTGGTGTTGACAAAGTCGAAGCTTTTGGTTGCGGAACGGCTTACGGTCGTGGCGTCATCCATCGTTATCTGAACGATATTGGTATTTGCATCACTGCCGCCAATCGTCGTTTTTATCGTATTTCCGCTTGTTTTGTACGGATAAAATACCGTCGTCTTCTCGGCGGCGGAAACATCCCCCAGATACACTACCTGAAAAGAAGCCTTCGCGCTCGCTTTCCTGCTGGAGCGGGTGTACGTCCCGTCCAGCGCAAACTTTAAAGCTACGGTGTAGGTCGTGTTGGCGGGGACTGTGACCGTGACGGGAATTTCCTTATAGCACAGCTTGAACTTCTGGTTATCTCCGGTGTCAAGGCTGACGCTTATCCCGCTGCCGGACGGCGCGGCGCTGACGGAACCTTCGACCGGGGCGGACGTTTTTGTTCCATAGGTCACGGTGTCGGGGTCCGTCCCTTTTATAGCGTATTGGTAGACCTTGCCCTCTGTGGAAAATTTTATGGGCAGGGCGGCGGCCGCCGAAGCGCCCGCCACCGCAATGCCGCACAGTACGCACAGGCACAGCGCAGCACACAAAATCCGTTTCCACCGCGTCAAGGTATTGTACCCCCACTTCCTTGCGCCGCGCAGGGTCTTGACAGCGGCGCTGCATCTCGTATAATGGCAGTATAACCCGTCCACCCCTGAACGAAGCAAGCACTTTTTTTGAGGAGATTTGCGCCATGCCGGAAGATGCGAAAAAGCTGTTTCAAATTACCGAGGCTGCCCGCGCCTGCAGCCTGTCCCGCAGCACGCTGCTGCGCTTAGAGGAAAAGGGTCTGCTGACGCCCGCCTACACCGCGCCGGACAGCGGACGCCGCTATTACGACAACCACAATGTGGCCCGCATTTTGCAGATCGAAAAGCTGAAAGCCATGGGCCTTGGCACCGAGGATATAGCTGCCTACTTTGCCAGCGGCGGCGAGACGGCTGTTTTGCTGGCCGCACTGGAGAAACACCTGCACGAGGTTGCGCGCGGGGTCGAGGAGCTGCGTCTGCGCGTGGGCACGGACACGGGCATGTCGGTGCAGGTGTTCACGCTGCCCGCCGTGACCTGCTGCCGCCGTCTGTGCGAGGGACACACCATTGCCGAAAAGTACAACGCCATGTATGATTTTTACGGCGAGTGCGTACGGCGGGGGTATCGCCTGTCTGACGAGCCGATTTTTACCGTCTCGCAGCGGCGGGATTTTTTGAACGGCTATATCACGGACGAGCCGTATCCGTTTTGGGTGTGCGTGCCCGTGCGCCCCGAAAAAGCCCCCAGGGAGGCTGTGACTCTGCCGGCCTGCCGCGCCCTGTCGGTGCTGTATTACGGCAGCTACGCGGGCGCGGACGAGGCGTTTTTGCGTCTGGGCCGCGAGGTGAAGGAGCGCGGTCTGACACCCGCCGGGGACCCGCGTGTGCTGGGCATTGTTGCGCCCTACACCGGGCGCGAAATCGAAAACAAACGGTATTGCTCCCGCCTGGTGCTGCCGGTGGAGGGCGAAGCCGAACCGTCTTTTCCCGTGTAATAAAAAGTGAACCCCCGGAAGGCCGCTTTACGCACCTTGACGCAACTTTGGGACGAAATAACAAAAATATTGCACAACCCGCACAACGCAAAAATGCGCTGTGCGGGCATTTTTTTGCTTTAGAACCGGTTGGTATGGTTATGCAATGTCTATTCGTCCCAGATGTATTGCGCGCTTCCGCAAAAAGTGCCAGAATGACAAAAATAGGGCTATACCATAACAACTTCCGATACAGCAAAGAAAGGGACACTCCATGAGCAAAAAGGAACAGGGCGGCATCGTGCTGCAGAAAAAACACATTGTAATCGGCATTATCGCGGCGGTGGTGATCATTGTGACAGCGGTGCTGGCGGGCATGAAGCTTTCCCGCAGCCAACAGCAGGACACCTTCACCCCGGATCTGGAGCAGGGCACCAGCGCATGGTCGGGCGATCAGCTGCCGGACAAATCCGCCGACAGCGGCGAGGCAGTCGGCATCAAGATTCCCGGCTATCCGTCCATCAGCCTGCCCGCCAACCAGCAAACCGTACAGGTGGCGCTGCTGAACCCGGAGGGCAACCCCTGCTACTTCACGTTTGAGCTGGTCTTGTCCGACACGGACGAGGTGCTGTACACCAGCAAGCAGGTACCGCCGGGACAGATGATCGAGGAGATCACCCTGACCCGCCCCTTGGAGGCCGGGCAGTACAACGCCACCCTGCGCATCACCACCGCCAGCCTGCAGGACGGCAGCGCCATGAACGGTGCCAACGTAGAAACCATACCGGAGCCAAAGCTGCCAAGTGAGGCTGTTGTGATGTTGGATCAAGCATTGTGATCCTAAAAAAACATAATTATTATTCAAGCAAGCACTTGATTTATTTTGCGGGGTCTGATATGCTATTATAAGAAGCATTGGATAATGCACAGAAATGGGGGATTGTGTTTTGAGGGAAGAAAAGAAAGCCGAAAAGAGACAGGAGCTTGTAGGCGTCTGCCTTGACTGCTTTGTCGAAAAGGGACTGACCGTTGCCACGACAAAGGACCTCTGTAAGGCGGCAAAACTGCAAAACGGCGGCATCTACTATTACTTCTCCACCAAAGAGGAAATCGTTCTTGCCTGCGCCGAGGAAGCGATCAGTCGAATTGAAAAAGCTGCGTTTGCCATCGTGTTTGAAGATATTAGTGACATCAAAAGCATGATGGATCATCTCGGTGAGCTGGCGGATAAAATGTCGCCTACCATGCGCTTTCTGGTCAGCGTATGCGTGTCGCGCGAATACGGAGAAAAGGTAAAGCCTTCCCTTGTGCGGCTTGCGGCAAGATACCCTTATTACACGGGCAGGATTGCGGAGATCCTCGGCTGCACCGACGAAGAGGTTGCGCCGTTCGTTCATCTGTCGATCCTCGCCATCAACAATTATATGATCTTTGCCGAGCGAGCGCTGTTTGACCCACAAATCGAAGCGGTCAAAAAAGAGCTTTCAAGGCTTGCGGAAAGAAAGGGGCGGAATAATCGATAGTTTACCATAAAGAGAAAATCACAAACGACTTCATAGTAAATCCATACGCACAAACCGTTCCGTGGAGATAACCAAAGCAGAAAAGAATCATAGGAGGACAACATGAAAAAGATACTTGCAATTCTACTATCGCTGCTTACGCTGCTTTCCTGCGGGCTTCTTTCCGCCTGTTCTGCCGAAAAAACGCAGCCGGATACACCGGATACTGAGGCCGTGTGGGAAACGGTCAGCGAGGCATACATCTATGCGTTCCCGCTGGTGCTGACCGACGCAACCAAAACATTATCGACCAATACGGACGGGACCATGACTGGCCGTGCGCCCATCAATCAGTTCAACCATGTAAAAAAGCTGGCGGACGCCTCTTTCCGCACCGTCGTGACGCCGAACGTCGATACCATCTATTCGCAGGCATGGCTTGACATCAGCACAGAGCCTATGATCTACGTCCTGCCGGAAACGGATCGCTTCTGCAATGTGCAGCTTCTGGATGCGTGGACGAACACCGCCGCCGTGCTGGACAAGGCGGGTGCTTATGCCATCGCGCTTCCCGACTGGGAGGGCAAACTGCCCGACGGTGTGACGCGCGTGGACGTGCCCACCGCAACGGTGTGGTCGATCACCCGCACGGTGCTGTCCGGGAACGAGGATCTGCCCAATGTCTATGCTATTCAGGAGCAGATGCAGCTCCTGCCGCTTTCGGCTTATGTACAGGGAGGCGAGTATGCCGCACCGCAGGGAGCTTATAAAGAGGAAAATGACTTTGTTCCCATAAACAAAGTGCTTTCCATGACGCCAGCAGAGTTTTTCAATACGGCGAACGCTCTGATGCAGGTCAACCCACCCGCCGATGCGGATGAGGAATTGCTGAAGAAACTCTCCGCCATCAACGTGGGTGCGGGTAAGACCTTCGACGCCGCCCTCTTGGGCGAAGGAGCTGCCGAGCGCTGGACGCAGATGCTTCAGGGGCTTCGCGCCACGCTTGCCGTCGACGGCGCGAAGTATGCGCAGAAACTCGGTCAGTGGATCTATTACGGCAAGCCCATCGGCGACTTCGGCACAGAGTATACCTACCGCGCGATGGTAGCGCTGGTGGGGCTTGGCGCCAACACCGTGGACGTGGCGATCTATCCCAAGACAGCGGTGGATGAAACCGGCGCAGCGCTGACCGGAGAAAAGACGTATACGCTCCATTTTGAAACCCTTCCTCCCACGCTGGAAGGCGGCTTCTGGTCCGTGACCGCCTACGGAGAGGATGATTTCCTCATTGACAATTCCATCGACCGCTACTGCATCAACGACCGCTCCGACTTCAAGCTGAATGCGGACGGCACGCTGGATATTATCCTGTCCAAGGATGCACCGGAAGACACCTCTAACTGGCTGCCTGTTTCCGACGGGGAATTTCATCTGTTCATGCGGATCTATGTACCGGATATGACAGCACTGGATAGCTGGCAGCCACCTGTTATCCGCGAACAATAAGGAGATGGAAAAAGAACGGCTATGAAAAGTATTGCAGCAATGCTTCTTACATCGGTACTGTTGCTGTCCTGCGTCGGCTGTGCGCAGGATGGGCGCAAAGAGCCGGGCGCGGAAAAGGCAGACCTGGGTCTGACCGCCGAGGTCAAGCCCGCCACAGACTTTACGGCAAAGGCAAATGCCGCCGTCTACGATGAACTTGACTTCGATGATAAGCAGGAATATGAATTCGCCACCCGCGGACTGATCGACGCGCCGGAAACACTGGAACTGAAGGACGAGGATGGGACGATCCTCTGGAGTCAGGAAGCCTATGCGTTCCTGGACGATTATGAAAAAGCGCCTGACAGCGTAAATCCCAGCCTCTGGGAGAACACAAAGAACAACCATGCCTATGGCCTTTTTGAAGTGACGGATGGCATCTATCAGGTCCGCGGCTATGACATGGCAAACATCACCGTTGTCAAGGGCGATACCGGCTGGATCGTCTTTGACACGCTGATGAGCGTGGAGTGCAGCCAGGCTGCCATGCAGCTGATCGAAAAGAATCTTGGTAAATTCCCGGTCAAGGCCGTCATCATCTCTCATTCCCACGCCGACCATTTTGGCGGCATCGCCGGCGTGATGGCGAAAGAGGATAAGGCGGACGAGACGCTTTCTATCGAAGACCAGCTCGCCAGCGGCAAAATCCCCGTAATCACACCTGTGGGCTTCACGGAGCATTCCGTGAAGGAAAATGTCTACGCCGGTAAAGGTATGGGCCGCCGCAGCAATTATCAGTATGGCATCCTTCTGACACCCGGCGTGACCGGCAAGCTGGCGCAGGGCATCGGCATGGGACAGTCCACCGGAACGGTCTCGTTCATGACGCCCAGTTATGAAATCACGCAGTCCGGCGAAAAGCTGACGATCGACGGTGTGGAGCTGGAGTTCCAGCTCACGCCGGGTACGGAAGCACCCTCCGAAATGAACACATGGCTGCCCCAGTACAAGGCACTGTGGATGGCGGAAAACTGCACCGGCACACTCCACAATCTCTACACGCTGCGCGGCGCGGAGGTGCGCGACGGCGCGGCATGGGCAAGCTATATCACCGAGGCCATCTCCCTTTACGGCAAGGAGGCAGAGGTCACCTTCCAGTCCCACAACTGGCCGCACTGGGGCAATGACGTGGTGAACGACTACATGGTCAACACAGCTGCCGTGTATAAGTACATCAACGACCAGACCCTGACCTATATCAATCAGGGCTACACCAGCGACGAGATCTCCAACATGATCGAGTTGCCGGAAGCACTCAACAAGATCTGGTACACCCGCCAGTACTACGGGACCGTCGCCCACAACGCCAAGGCGGTCTACCAGAAGTTCATGGGCTGGTATGACAGCAACCCTGTCAACCTGAACCCCCTCATGCCCAGCGACAGCGCAAAAAAATGGGTGGAGTACCTGGGGGATGTTGACAAGGTCCTGCAAATGGCAAAGGCGGATTTTGACAAGGGTGAATATCAGTGGGTCGCCGAGGTCACAAACACCATCGTCTTTGCCGATCCGACGAACACCGATGCGCGGCTTCTGTGCGCCGATGCACTGGAGCAGCTGGGGTATCAGGCGGAGTCCGGCCCGTGGCGCAACGAATATCTGACCGCCGCACAGGAGCTGCGCCATGGAAACGCCAATTTTACCGCCTCCACCAAGTCTACCGGCGACATGGTCAAAGCTCTCTCCGCACCCATGCTGTTTGACTACATGGCCATTGTCATGGACAAGCAGGCGCTGGCTGACTGCGACTTCACCATGAACGTGATCCTGCCTGACGTGGGCGAACAGCACATGCTCCGCGTGAAGAACGGTGTGCTGCTGGTCTATGCAGATACATTGTCTGATGATGCGGACGTGTCCATCACCTGCCCGAAAAACGCGCTCTTTGCGATCCTGACCAACAATCAGGAAACGGTTGCAAAGGCCGTCAAGGTCGAGGGCAGCGCAGAGCTGCTGACGCTGATGATGGAGAATATGAACCAGCTCCCGATCACCGGGACCAACCCCTTCAACATCATCGAGCCGTAACGGCTTCGCGGGGCGGTCCGTGGGAAGACCGCCCCGCTCGAGAGAAAACAACAAGATGCTTTCAATGCAAATCAAAAGCTGTCTGTTTCTGTTGGAAACAGACAGCTCAGCGTGTCGAAAAACCTCCCTCTGCGAGACAG
>ERZ773109.2166-NODE-2166-length-10822-cov-2.953283_pt1 | contig 10822 bp, 6 predicted proteins | sample MGYA00580569_ERZ773109 | MGnify/ENA primary metagenome ERZ773109 (study PRJEB29015, sample SAMEA2737852) | human gut metagenome | biome: human gut; feature: human-associated habitat; material: faeces | place: China | collected 2012 ...
ACCCTGAGCAATAGCGTCATCCTTTGAGATGTCAGCAGGTACACTGATTACAACTTTTGTCTTACCGTTAATCTGAACAGGAACCTGGATTTCATCATCCTTCATAAGTTCTTCGTCAGCTTCAGGCCACTTGTTGTTTTCAAATACACTACCTGTGTTTCCAAGTCTTTCCCATAATTCTTCACCAATATGTGGTGCAAATGGAGCTAATAATGTAACGAAAGTCTGAATTGTTTCTTTGTCAATTCCGCCTTCTTTCTTAGATAATTCAATAAACTTGTTATTAAATTCCATAAAACCTGAAACTACTGTATTTAAACTAAAGTCTTCAAGACGTCTTGTAATTGTATGAACCATCTGGTGACGAAGTTTTATCATTTCCTTAGTTGGCTCAACATTAGCTTCAATGCTATCTACTGCTAACTTCCAGAATCTTGTGATAAATCTATATACACCATCAATTCCTCTTTCATCCCATTCTGAATCAAGTTCAGGTGGCCCTACGAACATTTCATAAAGTCTTAATGAGTCACATCCGTAATCTCTTACCAAATCATCAGGTGATACAACGTTACCCTTTGATTTACTCATCTTAATACCATTCTTACCTGTGATCATACCCTGGTTAAATAATTTCTTAAATGGTTCGTCAAAATCAACTACTCCGATATCATGTAAGAACTTAGTATAGAATCTTGAATAAAGTAAGTGAAGAACTGCATGTTCAACACCACCAATATACATATCTACAGGAAGATACTTGTCAGCTTTTTCTCTTGAAACAAGTTCTTTGTCATTCTTATTATCAATATATCTTAAGAAATACCATGATGATCCTGCCCACTGTGGCATTGTATTTGTTTCACGCTTTGCAGGTTTTCCACAGCAAGGACAAGTTGTGTTAACCCATTCATCAATTGCTGCAAGTGGTGATTCACCTGTACCTGTTGGTTCATATGATTCTACGTCAGGTAATAATAATGGCAACTGATCTTCAGGAACCGGAACTGCTCCACAGTCAGGACAATGTACGATTGGAATAGGTTCACCCCAATATCTCTGTCTTGAGAATACCCAGTCACGTAATTTATAGTTAACTGTAGCTCTACCGAATCCTTTTTCTTCAATAATGTGAGGAGCTTCTTTTTTAAGAACAGAAGATTCCATACCATTCCACTCACCTGAGTTAATCATAGTACCTACAGCTTCTGTGTAAGCTTCTGTCATATTTTCGATTTCTTTACCATCTTTTGCAATAACCTGAATAATTGGAATGTTAAACTTAGTTGCAAAAGCAAAGTCTCTGTCATCATGTGCAGGAACACACATAATTGCACCTGTACCATAATCAGCAAGTACATAATCTGAAAGCCAGATTGGAACCTTTGCACCGTTTAATGGGTTAATTGCATAACTTCCTGTAAATACACCTGTTTTTTCTTTTCCCTGAAGTCTGTCTACAGATGACTTATTAGCTGCCATCTGAATGTATGCTTCAACATCTGCTCTTGTCTCATCTGTTGCAAGAGATTTTGCCATAGCATGTTCAGGAGCAAGTACCATAAATGTTGCACCGTAAAGTGTATCAGGTCTTGTTGTATATACTGTAATCTTTTCTTCTGAGTTTTCTAATTTAAAGTCAACCTCTGCACCATATGATTTTCCAATCCAGTCTGCCTGCATTTTTTTAACTTTTTCAGGCCAGTCAAGCTTGTCTAAATCTGCAAGAAGTCTGTCAGCATAAGCTGTGATTTTTAACATCCACTGCTTAAGGTTCTTCTTTGTAACTTCTGCTCCACATCTTTCACAACATCCGTTAACAACTTCTTCATTAGCAAGACCTGTCTTACATGATGGACACCAGTTAATTGGCATTTCTTTCTCGTAAGCAAGTCCTTTCTTAAACATCTGAACAAAAATCCACTGAGTCCATTTATAGAACTTAGGATCTGTTGTGTTAACTTCCATATCCCAGTCATAAAGAGAAGCAATTTCATTAATCTGTCTCTTAATGTTTGCAATATTAGCTGCTGTTGAAATAGCTGGATGTGTCTTCATCTTAATAGCATAATTTTCTGCCGGGAGACCAAAAGCATCCCATCCCATAGGATGAATAATATGATAACCATGAAGCATTTTATATCTGCTCCATACATCACTAATAACATATCCTCTCCAATGTCCTACATGAAGTCCTGATCCTGATGGATAAGGGAACATATCAAGACAATAATATTTTGGTTTTGTAGTGTCTTTATTAATAGGGGTTACATCCCAATTGTGACGCCACTTTTTTTCAATTTCCTTATGATTATAAGGTGTTGCCATAATTTATTTCCTCCTAAAAATATGTATAAAAATTTAATCTTTAGCTATAGTTGTTGTGTTCTCATTAGAAGACTTAGTTGTTTCGGTCTGCTTAACATTCTTCTTTATTTCGCTTACCTTCTTTGTTGTTTTTTCCTTAGTCTGCTTTTCTTTTGTTTTTTTCTCAGACTCTTTAGGTTTTGAAGTTTCCTTCGGTAATTTAAGCTTTTTCTTTTGAGCCTTGGACGGTTCAAATTTCTTATTACCCTTAGATTCTTTTATTTTTATTTCACACATAACCTGACAGGAGCCAACATTTCCTGACTTGTCCTGTGCCTTAATTGAAACCGGGAAGTTGCCTTCCTTTAATTCCAATGGATCAACTGTTGTTATTGTGATTGTTACGTCACTTTCATTACAGGATACATGCTTTCTAACCATTTCTTTAATATCCTTAGCGTTAGATTCCTTGTTCATATCCTTTTGGTCTTTGCTTTTTACTTCATAAGTAAACTGAGTCTTAGAACATGTAACCTTAGGCTTTGTTGTATCAACTACCTTGTATGATAATGAAGCTGTTATCTTCTTACCTGATTTAAGCTTGTAAGTATATGTCACTTTAGATGTTCCTGTTTTGGAAGAATCAATCTTATTATACTTAAGCTTTCCTGTAATATTCTTTCCTGTTTCATCTAATGCTAACAGGTTACTAAAATAATCTATCTTTTCACCTTTTTCAACATTAACAGGTGTGTATCCTGTTGCTATTGTGCCATTAGCTTTCTTCAAGTATGGATTGCTTTTATCAGGATCTGTAGGATCCCATCCACAATACTTGTTTGTTTCAGTCTTTTTTCCAACCTGTAGTGGAAGTTGGTCTTTCTTTGAACCTTTCACTATTTCAAGCACTGTCTTGTCCTTACAGTTATTGTAAATCCAAGCTGCATCTGATGCATACAAAATAATTGACTTGTCAACTTTCTTATTCTTACCTACTGAATTATAAGACTTCTTAACTAAAGTATCAGGATATCTGTCGCTATATTCTGCTGACTGAATCCATGCTGAATAAGTATATAAAGTATTGTACCTGTGCCATCCATTGTTTTTAACCCATGAATAGCTCTTTTCAGTTTTGTATTTGCCCTTTTTAACATTCTCTCCCAATGTGCATGGAAAAATCTTATAGGCTGTCTTGTTCTTCTTATCAGCATCATATCTGTAGACTACCATAACATTCTTTGCCATATTAATCTGCAAATAAAATTCATCTGGCTGTTTCTGTACTGTTTCCTCTTCTTCATCTTTGGCGATAGTGTTTCCAACACCGCTGGTCTTATCTGCATCTTTGTTAATCTTGCTTTGCATATACATTAACGCTGCAAATATTATTCCTGCCACAACAAGAATTTCTACTATTGTTATCAGTATATTTTTAAACTTTTTACTTTTTAATAAATCTTTAATATTCAACTTAGTACCCCTGAATCTGTAGGTATTTTGTTATTAAAAGAAAAAGGCTTCTAAAAAAATGCCTACGCATACCACAATATTATACATCATTGTGAGCATTTTTCAAGAAACCTTTTTATTTTATATTATTTTTGTAGGATATTATTCTCCATCAACTGCCTGTGAATCAGTGCCATCGCTTGATGAACTGTCACCTGAATCTGATGAATCGCTACTACTTCCGTTATTAGATGAATCTGAGCCATCTGAATCTGAGCTTGAACTTCCTGAATCAGAACTTCCACTAGAATCGCTATCTGACTTTTCTGAACTTCCACTGGAACTGTCATCTGAACTTCCTGAATCACTTCCAGTTGAACTATCTGAACCATTATCAGAACCTACATCATCGCTTCCGTTTGAATCTCCACTGTTTGTATCTGACTTGCTATTCTTATTTACACTTTCAGTCTGGCTCTCATTATTATTTCTATTCTGATAATAACGTTTATATACAAACAAACCTCCCACTGCAACTGCTGCAGCCATACAAATAAGAATTAAGAATAATAACAGGTTAGTGAAGAAATGATGCTGCTTTCTCTGGCGTCTGCCTCTTCTTCCTCTTCTCTCCCTGCGACCTAAGCTTGGAGTGCTTATGCCTCCTCTTGACTTTTTGCTTCTGCCTCTGGTCTTTTTAGTCTTAGTTTTCTTTGTCTTTTTTGTTTTGTTTTTATTATTGTCAGACTGCTTCTTAGCATTTTCTTCCGACTTAGGTTTGTTCTGACTTTGCTTTTTGGCATTGTTGTCTGCATTAATCTGCTGTGTACTTCCCAAATCTTTCTTAGGCAGTTCATTAACAAATTTTTCAGGATGAACCATTTTCTCATATGTGGTTTTTAATCCCTGCCAATCCGGTTCGCTGTAAAATGCAGGTGGCTGGCATGAAACCTTTGCCTGTTCATTCATCATACATACAACAGTTTTGTCGTCTGTAATCTGGTCTAATGCCCAAATTGGATAGCTATACTTAGCCATTCCGTCGCACAATCTTTTTGTAAGATTTTCGTCAAAAAACTTACTATATCCATTCTTCAAGCAATTAGAAAAAACATTTCTGTCCATATCTCCGTCTAAGAAACTTTCAAGAATGTTCTTAGGATTGTTAAATGACTTATTATTCATAACACAGTCAGGATTCATAAGAAATTCTGCTGCTGAATTGTAAACTTTCTTCTGACCTGTTGCTTTTGCAACACTGTCTGTGGCATTTAACAAAAATGGTGAAATAAGTTCATTAAGAATACCATCTGTAACAAGCATAACTGAAGCAATGTTGTTGTCTAACTTTCCAAAGCTCCAACTGCCTTCTCCTGCTCTCAACGGCTTAACATACTGCTTGTTCTCACCCTGTTGCTGTTCAGTTATGATATCCATAGTTCCGTCATTCTTTTTTACAACTATGCCACCATCCCCGGCGTGTCCATAAGCAATGCTTTGTCCATCATAAATCGCTCCGCTAAGAGTTGTATCGAAATCTTCAATCTGTGCATTGTTCTCTGTTGCATACTGGTTAATGCTATTTAATGCATAAGAAAAAGAATCCTTTAATACCTGCAATTGTTGGTCTAAATTCATACCGGAATTAATATTTTCACTACAATATTCTCCTGCTTTTTCTACTGCAATCTTTGCTCCTATATCGGAAGATTTTGCACTTCCTACACCGTCAGCTACTAAACCTACTGAGCATCCATTATTAAGTTGTATTACTTTATTAGCGTCCTGACAGGCCATATTTCTGGTACTGTGGGACTTTCCTTTTATTGAAAATCCATAATTAATCATACATTTCTCCATTTCCCATTTGGCACAGATTATATATGATTGTTCTTTAAGTCAAAATAATCTGCGCTACTTATTTAGCCTTTTTAAATTTACTGACTATAATACATATAATAACAGTAACTGCCATATCAGGCAATGTATTTCCAACAATTATATCAACTGTCATAAGATATCTGTATAGAATAAATCCAATAACCCAGATTATAATATTTGTAATTTCAACGTTTTTATCTTCGCTATTGTTTTTGATAATGAAGAAGTCTGCAATTTGAATTGCAATCATAGGTGCAAATACTGAACCTATTAAATAAAGAAAATCAGTAATATCGTCCATTGGGTAAATAATTGCTGCTATTGTACCAACGATTGTTACTGCAATCGCCATATACTTTCCGTTAATTTTGCTAAAGATTGTTTCACTTGAAACACCTGCTGAATATGCATCCAAATATGTTGTTGTAACTGTTGAAAAAACAATTATAAGAAGTCCTGCTATTCCAAGACCTGCCTTTAACATTATCTGGTCGATTCCTGCATTCTGTGCAAAAATAGCTGCACCCATTCCAATTATATACATCCAACAGCTTACGATGCCGTAAACAATTGCACTTGCTGCTGTAGCCTTAATTGGTTTTTCTGCTTCTCTTGTATAATCGCTTATTAACGGAAGCCATGAAAGTGGCATTGCAACTGCAAGTTCTACTGCTGCACCAAATGTTAATCCATCTGCCGGAACACTTGTTGCCACACCATTATCAAAAAATACCACCTTGCATAAAATAATTGTAAGAATAAATAAAGCTGTCATTGCAACAACATTTACTTTTTCGATGTTTTTTATTCCAATAAAAATCCAAATAATAATAAGTACACCGATTACAATGCACCACACCCAGTTTCCTGTATTAAAAATTCCGTTAGCAGAAATTGCCCCGTCATAAATCATAATGGCGGTCCAACCTGCAAGCTGAATAACATTTAATACTGAAAACAGAATACTTCCTTTCTGACCGAAACTTATCTTTACTGTTTCCATTGCACTTTTCTTTGTCTTTGCACCGATTACTCCTGCAAGGAATAAAAGTGAGCAGCCAATTAAGTGTCCGATAATAACCGCAAGAATGCCTTTTTCCATTCCAAGTGAAGCAAGATATGTACCTGTTACAATTTCTGCAATTGATACACCTGCTCCAAACCAAATTAAACTATTACTAAATACTGATGTTCCTTTTTTATCCATTTTATGTACCTCTTTCCTTTTTTAGTCGCACTTAATTGCAAATGCATGATTCATAGGACCACTGCCTTTTCCTAAATCAAGCATTGCTGATAATGCTCCTGAAATATATTCTTTTGCTTTTTCTACTGATGTGTCCAAATCTCTGCCTTTTGCAAGATTTGAAGCTATGGCACTGGAAAGTGTACATCCTGTTCCATGTGTATTAGGATTGTTAATTCTCTTACCATAGAACCACTTGTATTCACCGTTTCTGTAAAGAAGGTCGTTGGCATCATTTATGCTGTGACCGCCCTTGCATAATACGGCGCAGTCATATTTTTCGCTAATAACTGCTGCTGCCTTTATCATTTCCTCTTCGTTGTGTATTTCCATTTCGGATAACACTTCTGCTTCCGGAATATTCGGTGTTATTACTGTTGCCAAAGGAATTAAGTATTCCTTTAAAGTGCTTATGGCATCATCGCTTATTAATTTTGCTCCGCTTGTTGCAACCATAACGGGATCAAGAACTATGTTCTTTCCATTGTATTCTTTCAGGCTTTTAGCTATTGTTTTGATTAAGTCACTTGATGATACCATTCCTATTTTTACGGCATCCGGTGTTATGTCTTCAAATATAGCTTTTAGCTGTGCCTGTAAAAATTCAGGGCTTACTTCATAGATGTCTGATACGCCGGTTGTATTTTGAGCAGTTAAGGCTGTAATAGCACTCATGGCATAAACTCCATTAGCTGTCATTGTCTTTATGTCTGCTTGTATTCCGGCGCCTCCACAAGAATCACTTCCTGCAATTGTTAATGCTGTGTTCATTCTTTTCTCCTTTTCCGGCAAAACTTTACTGATAGTTTTCCTCACCGGCGAAAGAAAATTGCCAAAATCTGCCTATTGTTTGTTTTCAAAATTTTCTTCCGCCGGTGATAATAGTACTTTCACTATATAATGTTTTGCCTGTAAGTTTTTTAGTTTTTGTGGTTCACAAGTTGTTCCTTTTAGGTTGGCTTGTGTTTTGTATAGCGATATAAGGTGGTGCCCCCAATTTATCGCTTTGTCAGGGTTTATTATTTTTTGTTTGAATAATAGGAAACCCTGTTGTTTGTTTTTGGTTAAATAGTTTTTCCTTTTTGTTTTTTGTTTAGGTTGTTTCTACTTGTTATTTTGTATTTGCTTAAGTAGGGTTTTGTGTTCTGTCCAATTTTTTATGTAGATGTTTGTTAGGTTTCTTATTTTTTCCTGGTCTTTTTCGCTTGCAGGATCGTAGATTCCTATTGTTTTTATGCCTAGTTGTTTGGCTGTTTCTATTGAGTATGCTCCATCTTCAAATAGCCATGTTTGCTTTGGTGTTGTTTCCATTTCTTCCATTGCTTTTATGAAGATGTCCGGTTTGTCTTTTCCATGTCCAACCTCTGTCGTGGTAAATATTTTTTTGAAATATTTATCTATGTGCAGTCTTTTGAAAGCTGCTTCTATCATTGGTCTGTCTGTTGACGTTGCTATTGTCATTGGGATTTTGTTCTCGTAGGCTTGTTCTATAAAGTCTATAACTTTTGGTTTTGGCATTGCTTCTTTTTCGTAGAATTTGTATACACGGTTGTTTATTCCGGTGCATATTTCTTCTGTTGTAAGGTTTAGATTGTACTTTTTTTGTATGTATTCTGCACCTTCATTCATTGTCATTTCGAATAGAATTTCTCCAAGATTTGGTTCCGCCTTTATTCCCATATCTTTTAGATATAGTTCTCCTACGTTCATCCATATTCCCATTGAGTCTAGTATTGTTCCATCTACATCAAATATAAATCCTGTTGACATTTGTTCTCCTACTTTACAGCTTTTATTGTGTTGACTTTTAGTTCTTTTGTTGCAGCTTCTATGTCTTTGCTTGCAAATATGGCACTTATTACTGCGATTCCGCAAATACCGCTTCCTGCAAGTTCTTTTACGTTGTCCTTTGTTATTCCGCCAATTGCGATTACCGGTATGCTTACCGCTTCACATATGGCTTTTAATGTTTCAAAAGGTACATCTTCTGCATCATCTTTTGAGCCTGTTGGAAATACTGCTCCAACTCCTAAGTAGTCAGCTCCGTGTTTTTCAGCTAAAATTGCCTGTTCGACTGTCTGGGCTGAAACGCCAATAATTTTGTCAGGGCCAAGTTTCTTTCTAACGTCTCCTGCTTCCATGTCGCTTTGTCCAACGTGTACTCCGTCTGCATCCATTTTTATGGCAATGTCTACATTATCATTTATTACAAATGGGACGTTGTACTTTTTGCATAACTCTTTTATTTCAATGGCTTCCTGTAAAAAACTTTCTTCATCAAGTTTTTTCTCTCTAAGCTGTACAAAAGTTACTCCACCCTTTAATGATTTTTCAACCTGTTCATAAAGTGTTTCGTTTCCAAGCCAGGCTCTGTCTGTTACTGCATATAGTAATAACTCATCTGTTGTAGTATTACTTGATTTCATATTTTGCTCCTTTTTCCAATGTGTCTCCATCCATGTTGTAGATAGCATCAATAATTCTGTTTCTGTATGTTGAGTTGCCATCACCATCCTGCATTCTGTCATAAGCAATCTCTCCTGCAAGTCCCATTAAGCAAACTGCAGCTGCGGCTGCTTCTAACTTGTTATCAGAGTTAGCTACTAAATATGCTGTCATAAGTCCTGAAAGCTGACAACCTGTTCCTGTAATGGAACTCATCTGTGGCTTGCCATTTCTTATTACATAACATTTTTCGCTATTACATACTAAGTCAATTGCACCTGTTACGGCAATAATGCTTCCTGTTGCTTTTGAAAAAGCTTTTAATTTAGAAATAGTTTCTTCAAGATTTTCATCTGTAACTTTATCGGCTACGTCAGCGTCAACACCTTTAGTACTTCCACTTCCAAGCATTAAAGTCTTAACTTCTGAAATATTTCCTCTAACAACATCAAACTTTACTTTTTCCATAAGTTCGTTAGCTGTGTTAGTTCTTAAGGCACTTGCTCCTGCTCCAACAGGGTCAAGTAAAACAACATGACCTAATTCGTTTGCTTTCTTTCCTGCTGCAAACATTGAAGGTATAGTATTCTTATTTAATGTTCCAATATTAATATTAAGACCGCCACATATAGATGTAATATCCACTACATCATCAATGTCATCTGACATAATAGGGCTTCCTCCACAGGCAAGCAAAACATTTGCAACATCATTTACTGTTACATAATTTGTAATATTGTGTACTAATGGCACATTATTTCTAACATTTTCTAAACATTCTTTAAACATCTTTGTCCTCCTGAATTTAATTTTTCACAAAAGAAAAAGGACAAACCTATTTGGTCTGTCCGCAATGAATCTTAAAATTGATTTCTTCCTACGTTGGCATTATCCAAATCAGGTTCATGGGTCGAAGTTGATTACTTCCTCTCAGCCTGCCCACAAGCTCCCCTGTTATAATTATTAAATTTTCCTTTTTCTCTGTGTCCATAAGCACTTTACAGAGTATATTTTACAACCTATTAGCTAATAATTCAACAAATTATTTCATTTTATTTATAAACTCTATGCTAAATTACTTATTCTATTATTGCTATTCCTTCAGGTTCTTTTTTTACTTTTCTATCTTTAGATATCCAAATGTTTTTATAATCACTATATTTTTTCCCACATGCCATTAACATTGTACTTATCAATATACTCAACACTATTAATATGCATGTAAAGAAGCTACGCAAAAAGCTTACTGTAGATTATATTCGTCATACCAAAAGTAAAACAGGATATGTGAGTGAAAAAACAATGTTTTTGTTTTCGCCATACCTTTCTATGTCAAATGTTCTGTGGGTGGAATCGTCTTCCACTGAATTGTACTTTATTAAGTTAAATATAAGCTATTAATATTTCAACTCACAAAATTGTAAACCATTATTTTTGAGAAATCGCTTTAATTCTTTTGATTCAGAATAGAACTCACAAATCCTCTCATGT
>ERZ773109.2167-NODE-2167-length-10819-cov-40.984207_pt1 | contig 10819 bp, 9 predicted proteins | sample MGYA00580569_ERZ773109 | MGnify/ENA primary metagenome ERZ773109 (study PRJEB29015, sample SAMEA2737852) | human gut metagenome | biome: human gut; feature: human-associated habitat; material: faeces | place: China | collected 2012 ...
CTTTGGGAATTTTGATTAATTGCTTGTGGGAAAGGGGATAATGAAAAAAATTGCGCTAGCAGGTCTGGCCGGAATGCTGTTGGTTTCTGCATCGGTCAATGCAATGAGCATCAGCGGCCAGGCGGGTAAAGAATACACCAATATTGGTGTCGGTTTTGGGACTGAATCGACGGGCCTGGCTTTAAGCGGTAACTGGACACATAACGACGACGACGGTGACGTCGCGGGCGTGGGGCTGGGGTTGAATCTGCCTCTCGGGCCGTTAATGGCGACCGTTGGCGGAAAAGGCGTTTACACCAACCCGAATTACGGCGATGAAGGTTATGCCGCAGCGGTAGGAGGTGGTTTGCAGTGGAAAATTGGCAACAGCTTCCGTTTGTTTGGCGAGTATTACTACTCTCCGGATTCGCTCTCCAGCGGTATTCAAAGTTATGAGGAAGCGAATGCTGGCGCGCGTTACACCATTATGCGTCCAGTCAGTATTGAGGCGGGTTATCGCTACCTGAATCTGTCGGGTAAAGACGGTAACCGCGACAACGCCGTGGCTGACGGCCCGTATGTTGGGGTTAACGCCAGTTTCTGATCCCTTCCGGCGCGGCATTCTGTCGCGCCATTCAGTTTCTTACTACGCCTTATCTCCCTTTGCGTTATAGTGATTCGATAACAAAAGCAGGAGATAACCATGTTAAAAGTGGAAATGCTATCCACCGGGGATGAAGTGTTACACGGGCAAATCGTTGACACTAACGCTGCCTGGCTGGCCGATTTTTTCTTTCATCAGGGGCTGCCATTATCTCGCCGCAATACGGTGGGGGATAACCTTGATGACTTAGTCACCATTCTTCGCGAACGTAGTCAGCACGCCGATGTGCTGATCGTTAACGGCGGGCTGGGACCGACCAGCGATGATTTAAGCGCACTCGCCGCTGCGACAGCAAAAGGTGAAGGCATGGTGCTGCATGAAGCCTGGCTCAAAGAGATGGAACGCTATTTCCACGAACGTGGACGAGTAATGGCACCGAGCAACCGTAAACAAGCGGAGCTGCCTGCCAGTGCTGAATTTATCAATAACCCGGTAGGCACCGCCTGTGGTTTTGCCGTGCAGCTTAATCGTTGCCTGATGTTCTTTACTCCCGGCGTACCGTCAGAATTTAAGGTGATGGTCGAGCACGAAATCCTGCCGCGTCTGCGCGAGCGTTTTTCTTTACCACAGCCGCCGGTTTGTCTGCGTTTAACTACCTTTGGTCGTTCGGAAAGCGATCTGGCACAAAGCCTGGACACTCTACAACTGCCGCCGGGCGTAACAATGGGCTATCGCTCTTCAATGCCGATTATCGAACTGAAACTCACCGGACCGGCAAGCGAGCAACAGGCGATGGAAAAACTGTGGCTGGACGTTAAACGTGTTGCCGGACAGAGCGTGATTTTCGAAGGCACCGAAGGACTGCCCGCGCAGATCAGTCGCGAATTGCAAAACCGCCAGTTCAGCCTGACGTTGAGCGAGCAATTCACCGGCGGTTTATTGGCTTTGCAACTTTCTCGCGCAGGTGCTCCATTGCTGGCGTGTGAAGTGGTTCCTTCACAGGAAGAAACCCTGGCGCAAACTGCGCACTGGATTACAGAACGGCGGGCCAACCATTTTGCCGGGCTGGCACTGGCTGTTTCGGGTTTCGAGAACGAGCATCTCAACTTTGCGCTAGCCACGCCAGACGGCACTTTCGCTCTGCGTGTGCGTTTCAGCACTACACGCTACAGCCTGGCTATCCGTCAGGAAGTGTGCGCAATGATGGCACTGAATATGCTGCGCCGTTGGTTAAACGGCCAGGATATCGCCAGTGAGCATGGCTGGATTGAGGTTATTGAGTCCATGACCTTATCTGTCTGATTCCGCCACTCTGTGCCGGTTTACTGCACCGGCACATTCCCCCTCCGGCAAAACTTGTCCAACCCTCCCTACGGTGAGCGTGGTGTTGGGGCCAGTGTGGCACGGGCTGCGCGCTGGGGACGCATTGAGAATTACATGGCGCAAGTTAACGATTCACTTTGTCTGTTGGTGCAGGTGGAAAGTAAAACGGCACTGGATAACCTGGACGAAATCCTCGACGTCGAAGGGATTGATGGCGTGTTTATTGGACCTGCGGATCTTTCTGCGTCGTTGGGCTACCCGGATAACGCAGGGCACCCGGAAGTGCAGCGAATTATTGAAACCAGTATTCGGCGGATCCGTGCTGCGGGTAAAGCGGCTGGTTTTCTGGCTGTGGCTCCTGATATGGCGCAGCAATGCCTGGCGTGGGGAGCGAACTTTGTCGCTGTTGGCGTTGACACGATGCTCTACAGCGATGCCCTGGATCAACGACTGGCGATGTTTAAATCAGGCAAAAATGGGCCACGCATAAAAGGTAGTTATTGATATCAAAGGCCCATGGGGATCGGCTGTGGGCCTGTGTTAATTAGTGGTTATTCGCTGCCAGATCGGCTTCGCTTAGCTGGGTGGCCGCGAGCACCTGGTCACGATCAATGCTCTGTTCCAGCATGCGCAAAGCAATTTTAATGGCTTGTTCATGCATACCTTCCTGCCAGCCAATTTGATGCCCTTCCTGCCGTAGCCGTTCAGCAATAGTCATTAATCTCTCCTTTTAATGACAGTTCGGAATATCAGCATCAGTGAGTTGGGTTGTCGCCAGCACAATCTCACGTTCAAAGCCCTGCTCCAGCATGCGCAAAGCAATTTTAATGGCTTGTTCATGCATACCTTCCTGCCAGCCAATTTGATGCCCTTCCTGCCGTAGCCGTTCAGCAATAGTCATTAATCTCTCCTTTTGTAGTGGTGAACGTTCGGCAATCTCCTCAATAAAACGGGTGAAACGGGAGGTATCGCCGCATTGCAGCAGATAATTAAACAGTGTTTGTAGCTGGCTGTCATTAGTGAAGCCTCTAACCAAAAGCGTGGTGATCCTGTCGACCATGCCGATTAAATCGCGGTCGCGAATATGCTTTTGAATCAGTTCCAGCAGAGCTATACGCCGATGTTGCATGATCTCATCGTCAGGTACGATGGTGATATCCACCAACGGAAAAGCTTCGGTGTACAACTGCCGGGCAAGTTGCGGATCGTCAAACTCATCCAGCCAGTTAAGTGAGTACGGGTAGGGCGATGTTTCGCCATGATAAAACAGCAATGGCACCACCAGCGGAACTCTGTCATAGCCTTTATCCAGGTGACGCTGCATGGCGGCAGTGGCATAGCGCATTAGCCGAAAAGCCATATTCTTTTCTGCAGAGCTTTGATGTTCAATCACGCAGTAGATATAGCCGTCACCGTCGCTGGTTTCCACGGACCACAAAACATCCGAGTAGTAAGCGCGTAAACTTTTTTCAATAAAACTAGTGGGTTCCAGGCGTAAGGTTTGCAGGTTGCAAAGCTTGCGCAGTGGTTCTGGTAAATGTATTTCGAGAAAATCCCCTGCGGTTTCGGGTGTGAACATAAAGGTTTTAAACACCGCATCATGCGGGGAGGATGTTGTTGATTCGGTCATGGTTGTCCGTCACCTGATATTTATGATGACGCGACATTACGTCTATCCCGGGCCTTTGACATCTGTCAGTTTCAGCCTTTGCGAGACATTTTCAGAGGAATTTTCAAAGCGTTGCAACGCATACATGGTGCGTGGAATCGCGCTCGCAAAAATGCCCGATAAGCAATGTGCTTACCGGGCATCAAAAGGTCGGTTAAGCCAGCGCCTGGGCCAGTAGCGTAATCGGATGTTCGCAGCGAAGGCTCGTGGACATCTCAATCTGCCATTTGCAGGTTTCGCAGTCGGTGATGACCAGATCCGCGCCGCTCTCTTCTATCTGGCGGAACAGTGGCGCACCGATGGCTTGTGAGGTGGGGTAGTTCTCTTTTTTGAAACCGTAAGTACCCGCAATACCGCAGCACTGGGAATCCAGCACCGTTAACTCAAGCCCCGGGATTTTACGCAACAGCTCCAGGGTGTAGAGCGTCCAGCCCATTTTTTCCATATGGCACGGAGTGTGATAAACCACTTTCAGCGGCAGCGGTTTCAGCGGTAACGTTTTGCCTTCGTCCAGCTTGCGCCACAGCCAGCGGGTTGCCAGTTCGATATGATCGCGCAAGCCTTTGTTGTCGACATTCAGCACTTCCGGGTATTCGTCGCGCAGGGCAAATGTACAGGTTGAGGAGGTGGCAATCACCGGAATGCCTTTTACTCCCACAGCTTCGCGGATCGACTCTACATTCGTAATTGCCTGTTTGCGTGCTTTATCGGTAAAGCCGTTGGCGATTAGCGGTACGCCGCAGCATTTTTCTTTGCTGAGCAGTTGTACACCGGTACCCATTGCGTTGAGCACTTTAATTAAATCTTTACCTAACTGCGGATGGTTGTAGTTAACGAAGCAGCCGTGAAAGAAAGCGACCTGGTCTTTATATTGTGCTTGCTGAGCCGCTATGCTGCGATACCAGCGACGGAACGTGCCGAAGGAGTATTTCGGTAGCGTGCGGCGATGATCGATTTTTAACGCCGCATCAAGCAGCTGCCGCACCGGTTTCAGCGAGGTAGCGGTGTTGACGATTGGTGCGAACGGCGTGGAAACGCTACCCATCAGGTCGGTATGACTCAACACAAAATTACGCAGCGACGGGCGCGTGGTGTCATATTTTGCCCGCGCGCGCTGGATAATATCGCCAATCTTCACATCGGACGGGCAGGCGACTTCACAACGTTTGCAGTTGATGCAATATTTCAGCGCCTCGTCATACAGTGCGCCATCTTTCAAACGCAGACGCTCGCCATCCGGCCCGGCTTGTTTTGGCCCTGGATAACCGGGATTCACCCGGCTCACCGGGCAGGCGGTGGTGCAGACGGTGCACTTAATGCAGTTTTCGAAGCTGGTGTCGTTCATTGTTGGCCTCCTGCGCGTTGGGCAATCTGTTGAGCGGCATGTAAAGCACTGACGGCACAAACACCGCCGCCGCATCCCTGGGCGATGGGATCAAATCCGCCCAGCACCGAACCGATGGCAAACAGGTTCTCAATGGTTTGCCCTGCCTGCGACGGGCGTAGCGTCTCATCAGTGGTTACACCGAACTGCTGCCACGGTTGCGGCGCAAAAAAATCGCCCTTATACCATTCACCCCGCGTGGCGGTTTGTAGCACATCAAGGCCGAGAATCGGCTCGCGAATGCCGTTACGTTCCGCTACCAGTCCGCCACTAAAGAAACTGCCGCTGGCGAGAACCGCGAAACGTGGACGTAGCGGAATATCGGCGTGATTGCGGGTCCAGATTTCATTCACTACGCCATTTTTACAGGTCACTTTTTTCACTTCATCGCCCGGCATCCACACGCCACCCTGGCGCACAAACTGGCGCTGTAACTGGTTTTGCAGACGAATGCCCAGCACGGAAGGCGGCAGCGTTGGCAAAAGCATCAGTGAACAAGGTAGTTTTTCATTCAACCAACGCCACAGTTTGTCATCGGCCAGGCCGAAGCAGGCGGGCATCAGGATCATTTCGCAGGTATTGGCGACAGGAATAAGCGCATCAAGTAACAGCGGCCAGTTTTCTTCATTATCAAGGAAACGGGCGATATTCACAGCGCGAAATTCGGTGGCGTTATTGCGCAGGACATCCAGTTCCGGCAGCTCTATTTCTGCGGTTTCAACCGAAAGATCCAGTTCGCGCAACGAAGCCGCCGCAAGATGCGCCTGGAAATCCATCAGCCCGCTTATCCCCACTACACATATCTTCTTCGCGGGTAGCGGCCAGACGGGAACTTCTGGCGAACTTAACCAGGTTGCACGCAAAGTGCCGAGCGGGGTAACGCGCTGATGGGCCAGTTCCACGCTGCCCTGCAATTGCGCACCGCTTTCAGCGATCAATGCCTGCGCCTGGCAAGCGAGATCGAGCACGCGTTGTGGTTCGAGAAGACTGTAAGGATGGGCTGGTGCCTGCTGACGCAAAGATTCCAGTCCACTGTGAATGTCTGTCACCGGTTGACCATCAGGCAGATGGCTCAGCAAATCCAGCGAACCGGATGAGAAATGCAGCGCGCTTTGACCACGCGTGACAATGGCACAGCGCAGGCCGTGTTTTTGCAGTTGCAGGCCACAGAGTAATCCGGCGAGGCCGCCGCCCATAATGACAGTATCAAAGCGCATCTTTCTGCTCCTTCTCCAGACCACACAGTCCCTGATAAACCCAGCGGGTAAATTCGCTTTCGCGCAGTGCGTCTCCCCAGGCGATGGGTTGCACGCCTTTCCAGCGTTCGTTAAGGAAGGTGGAAAGTTGCTCGATAGATTGCGCGGACGTCGTGACGTTAAACCGTTGCAGCAGTCCGGCAGCGCGGCAGGCGCAGAGTTCGCCCTGGCAGGTGCCCATCCCCACACGGGTACGACGGCGTAAATCCAGCAGGCTATTAACGTTTAAATTTTCTACCGCGTACTGCACTTCACCCGCAGTTACCGCTTCGCACTCACATACCAGGCTACGGTGCAGACGGCCTTCGCTCAGCCAGGCAGGCGTGCGATCGCCATGACGATAAACCGCAGAACCGCGCAGCGGGGCAGGCAGGGAGATGACTTTACGCAAGGTAACTTCAGCGGGTTCTTGTGAACCAGGCAGTGCCAGATCGGCAGTCGTACAGGGGCGCGTGTTGCCCAGTTTGCGGCATACCGCGTCGGTAGCCCATTCAGCCATCAGCCGATAGGTCATCAGTTTGCCACCGGTGATGGTGATAAATCCGTCCAGACCATCGCGTTCAGCATGGTCGAGCAGCACGATGCCACGGCTGACGTTACGTCCGCTCGGGTCGTCATCGCTGGCAACCAGCGGGCGCACGCCAGAATAGGCCCGCAAAATGCGCGTTTTCGCCATCACGGGGGCCAGTTTTTCCCCTTCACGCAGCAGAATATCAACCTCTTCTGCCGTCACTCGATTATCGTCAATCTCGTTGTAATCAATACGTAAAGAGGTGGTACCAATCAGCGAAATGGTATCGCCAGGCACCAGAATATCGGCGTCGGAAGGTTTACGGCAGCGGTTGATCACATGCTGGTTAATGCGGTGATCCATGATCAGCAGCGATCCTTTCGCCGGGAACATGCGAATGCGCAGATCGGCATATTCGGCAATGTGTTGCCCCCAGATCCCAGCGGCATTAACCACGACAGGTGCATGAAGGGCCTGAGTTTCGCCGGTGAGATGGTTACGTACACGAACACCGCACACCGTCGCGCCTTCACGAATCAGCCCCGTGACTTCATGAGCGGTAAGGATAACGGCACCGTGTTCTTTGGCATCCAGCATGTTTGCTGCGGTCAGACGAAATGGATCAACGGTGCCATCCGGAACTTTCACCGCGCCAATCAGTGCCGGGTTAACGGCAGGTTCGATAATGCGCGCTTGCTGCGGGTCTATAGCTTCTGCGCTGATCCCTGCTTCTTCGCAGGCGCGAATAAAAGTGGCCTGGAATGAGAGGTCATCTTCCGGCAGGGTGATAAACAGGCCGTTGGTTGGTTCAACGCAGTGACGTGCAATGCGTTTCAGGATCTGGTTTTCACTAATGCATTCGCGGGCCGATTCCGCATCGGTTACCGCATAGCGCGCACCGCTGTGCAGCAGGCCGTGGTTACGCCCGGTGGCACCGGTTGCGATGTCGTGGCGCTCAACCAAAATCACGCGCAGCCCGCGCAGGGCACAGTCGCGGGCAATCCCGGCTCCCGTTGCGCCGCCGCCAATGATAATCACGTCACTTGATTGCGAGTCGCGAGTTTTCATTGTTATCCCTCTGAAGTTCGTTTTTTACCATTTAGCCATAGTAAAAACATGAATTGTTTGATTTCGCGCATATTCGCTCATAATTCGAAAGTGAAACGTGATTTCATGCGTCATTTTGAACATTTTGTAAATCTTATTTAATAATGTGTGCGGCAATTCACATTTAATTTATGAATGTTTTCTTAACATCGCGGCAACTCAAGAAACGGCAGGTTCTCTCACTGAATCAGGCTGTTAATCATAAATAAGACCACGGGCCACGGAGGCTATCAATGTTGAGTATTTTTAAACCAGCGCCACACAAAGCGCGCTTACCTGCCGCGGAGATCGATCCGACTTATCGTCGATTGCGCTGGCAAATTTTCCTGGGGATATTCTTTGGCTATGCGGCTTACTATTTGGTTCGTAAGAACTTTGCGCTTGCTATGCCTTATCTGGTTGAGCAGGGATTCTCACGCGGTGATTTAGGTTTTGCCCTTTCGGGGATCTCGATTGCTTATGGATTTTCGAAATTCATCATGGGTTCGGTATCGGATCGCTCGAATCCGCGCGTTTTCCTGCCCGCAGGTTTGATTCTGGCGGCGGCAGTGATGTTGTTTATGGGCTTTGTGCCATGGGCGACGTCGAGCATTGCGGTGATGTTTGTACTGTTGTTCCTCTGCGGTTGGTTCCAGGGGATGGGGTGGCCGCCGTGTGGTCGTACTATGGTGCACTGGTGGTCGCAGAAAGAACGTGGCGGCATTGTGTCAGTGTGGAACTGTGCGCACAACGTCGGTGGTGGTATTCCGCCGCTGCTGTTCCTGCTGGGGATGGCCTGGTTCAATGACTGGCATGCGGCGCTCTATATGCCCGCTTTCTGCGCCATTCTGGTGGCATTATTCGCCTTTGCGATGATGCGCGATACCCCGCAATCTTGTGGTTTGCCGCCGATCGAAGAGTACAAAAATGATTACCCGGACGACTATAACGAAAAAGCGGAACAGGAACTGACGGCGAAGCAGATCTTCATGCAGTACGTGTTGCCGAACAAATTGCTGTGGTATATCGCCATCGCCAACGTGTTCGTTTATCTGCTGCGTTACGGCATCCTCGACTGGTCACCGACTTACCTGAAAGAGGTTAAACATTTCGCGCTGGATAAATCTTCCTGGGCCTACTTCTTCTATGAGTATGCGGGTATTCCGGGCACCCTGCTGTGCGGCTGGATGTCGGATAAAGTCTTCCGTGGCAACCGTGGGGCAACCGGCGTTTTCTTTATGACACTGGTGACCATCGCGACTATCGTTTACTGGATGAACCCGGCAGGTAACCCAACCGTCGATATGATTTGTATGATTGTTATCGGCTTCCTGATCTACGGTCCTGTGATGCTGATCGGTCTGCATGCGCTGGAACTGGCACCGAAAAAAGCGGCAGGTACGGCAGCGGGCTTTACCGGGCTGTTTGGTTACCTGGGCGGTTCGGTGGCGGCGAGCGCGATTGTTGGCTACACCGTGGACTTCTTCGGCTGGGATGGCGGCTTTATGGTAATGATTGGCGGCAGCATTCTGGCGGTTATCTTGTTGATTGTTGTGATGATTGGCGAAAAACGTCGCCATGAACAATTACTGCAAAAACGCAACGGAGGCTAATGGCATGAAATTGAAGCTGAAAAACCTTAGCATGGCGATCATGATGAGCACTATAGTCATGGGAAGCAGTGCAATGGCGGCGGACAGCAACGAAAAAATAGTCATCGCCCATCGCGGTGCCAGTGGATATTTGCCGGAGCATACGCTGCCAGCAAAAGCGATGGCGTATGCGCAGGGAGCGGATTATCTGGAACAGGATTTGGTGATGACCAAAGACGACCATCTGGTTGTTCTGCATGACCATTATCTCGATCGTGTTACTGATGTTGCCGATCGTTTCCCGGATCGGGCGCGCAAAGACGGTCGTTACTACGCGATAGATTTCACGCTGGATGAAATTAAGTCGCTGAAATTTACCGAAGGTTTCGATATTGAAAACGGTAAAAAAGTACAGACTTATCCGGGGCGTTTCCCAATGGGTAAGTCCGACTTCCGGGTGCACACCTTTGAAGAAGAGATTGAATTTGTTCAGGGGTTAAATCACTCTACCGGGAAAAATATCGGTATCTATCCAGAAATTAAAGCGCCGTGGTTCCATCATCAGGAAGGGAAGGATATTGCGGCAAAAACGCTGGAAGTGCTGAAGAAATATGGTTACACCGGTAAGGACGACAAAGTTTATTTGCAATGTTTTGATGCTGATGAGCTGAAGCGTATTAAGAATGAGCTGGAACCCAAAATGGGCATGGATCTCAATCTGGTACAGCTGATTGCCTATACCGACTGGAATGAAACGCAGCAGAAACAGCCGGATGGAAGCTGGGTTAATTACAACTACGACTGGATGTTTAAGCCGGGTGCTATGAAACAGGTGGCGGAATATGCCGACGGTATCGGGCCGGATTACCATATGTTGATTGAGGAAACATCGCAGCCGGGTAATATCAAACTCACTGGCATGGTGCAAGATGCTCAGCAGAATAAACTGGTAGTGCATCCTTATACCGTGCGGTCAGATAAACTGCCTGAATACACTACTGATGTGAATCAGTTATATGATGCTCTGTATAACAAAGCGGGTGTAAATGGGCTGTTTACTGATTTCCCTGATAAGGCAGTAAAATTCCTTAATAAAGAGTAATGCTACTGCAGGATGGCGTTCATGCGCCATCCTGTCTCACATCAAATTTTTCCATTCACCACGAGTTGTTCCGTACACGTTTGTAGTAAAAACAGTGGACTGCCTTCTACCGGCTTTTCTTTAGCCAACAACGAAATCTGTCGATAGAAGGTTGGTTCGTGAGGAACGGAACACAATTCACCTGCAATGCTTTTCAGCGTTAACTCTGGTTGTAAGGCGATGCCTAATCCCTGTCGAATAAACTTCATCGCTGTATCCTACTGATTAAATTCACATTTTATCTACTGGGCGCACTATTAGTGGTAGTGGCTGG
>ERZ773109.2168-NODE-2168-length-10814-cov-10.787155_pt1 | contig 10814 bp, 5 predicted proteins | sample MGYA00580569_ERZ773109 | MGnify/ENA primary metagenome ERZ773109 (study PRJEB29015, sample SAMEA2737852) | human gut metagenome | biome: human gut; feature: human-associated habitat; material: faeces | place: China | collected 2012 ...
TCTTTTCCGTATCGCCAATTTATATGCTTATCCCCACTAAATTTCTACTGAGCCCCTATAGCAGCAACCATTCCGGCAACTGTCGCCGACTGCCATCTGCGCATCCAAAATGCCGACATCACACCGGCATACATCATCCCAGCGACAACACCCGCCTCGACTTTGCCGCGTCGCGAGGTGCTGAGCGTGAAGACAATCGTGCTGTTTGACTTCGCCTATATGCCAGGTTACGACCGATTCTGCCCCATCCCCAACGTTGCTCTAGAATACTATCCGCTTCATGGTCATTTCACCTACGGTGCAAGTTTCGACTGCCCGTGGTGGCAGCACTATGATGAGCATAAATATTTTCAGGTTAGGAACTATCAGCTGCACACCCGCTACTATCTGCGCAGCGGCGACATCCGCAAACGCAAACCGGGAGAAGGCGCGGCTTTCAGAGGTTTATACCTCAGTCTATACGCGCACGCGTACCTATACAACATCTGCTTCGATGAGAAACGCGGATGGGAAGGCGAAGGCTGGGGCGCTGGTTTGGGTATAGGCTATGTTGTCCCGTTAGGTCGCTCCGGACATTGGAAGCTGGAGTTCGGACTGCAGGCAGGATATCTCAGCACCAACTACGACCCCTATCAGTGGAAATGCCCCGTAGACCCCGACACCGACAAAGAGCAATATTACTACAAGTGGTACGGCGATGCCAAGGATTTCCAAAAGAGGCAGCACCGCTTCTCGTGGCTTGGCCCTACCAGAGTGGAGATAACGCTCAGCTACGACCTGCTCTACAGACGCAACAACAAGAAAGGCGTAAGTTTCAGAAACCGAGAAACGACAATCAACTATTAGACAAAACATAGCAACAATGCGCAATATAACAAAACTCATATCACGAATCATCCTTGATGCAAGCCGCAAAGCCTGCAACAAGGCTGTCGTCATGTGTTTTGCATTGTTATGCCTTGTCGCAACGGGATGCGTGCGCGAGCCTAAGCTCCATCTCCACCAGGGCGGCGCCGACATCGATATGGAGATACCGACCGTCGACCTCGACTTGAAAGTGATATGGAACTACATTTTCAAGTACGACACCGAATACGACTGGCAAGCGGAGTGGATCTACGGATGGGACAACACCGACGAGGAAATGTTCGGCACTATCGGCTACACCGAGCCTGACGCCTTCGAGGTGCGCCGCTACTTCACCGGCAACGTCCAGTTCGGTGCCCACAATGCCCCTTACAGGCACTCGATTGTAGGCAACCACGTCCAAGCCAAATACGATTTCGGCTTTTGGGACATCCTTGCATGGAACAACATCAACACTCCCGACGGGGTACAGAGTGTGCGCATTGATGAGAACACCACCTACGACCACGTCACGGCTTACACCGGACAGACAATATACCCGGCGCTCTACAACTCGCCGCAGTTCACGCGCTCCTTCTATCAGCCGGAGGAGCTGTTTGCCGGATACCATGGAGGAATTGAGATAAACAAGAATCTGGACGGATTCACGTTCGACGAGAACCGCAACTGCTGGGTACGGCAGCTCGAGATGGAGCTGCAGCCAGTGGCCTACATCTATTTGGTACAAGTGATTCTGCGCAACAACGACCACAACGGCAGAAAGGTGACAGCCGTAGAGGGGAACGCCAATCTAAGCGGCATGGCTCGCTCCGTAAACCTCAACACAGGCGTGACGGGGGCTGACGCCATCACCGTGAACTTCTTCATGCGGATGAAGCAGGACGTTGCCGACAAGAACGGCGACAAGGTCGACGTGATAGGCGGAAAGGTGCTTACTTTCGGCATCCCGAAACTAAACCCGAGCAAACTTGACGCGCGAGCATATCTGGAATCGCTGCAGAAAGTGAGGGACGCCGACCTTAACAACCGCCACTATATTGACGTGAAAATGCAGTTCTACAACGGCAAAGACTCCACGTTCGTGTTCGACGTCACCGACCAGGCGCGACGGCTGTTCCGGGGAGGAGTCATAACGGTGGAGCTCGACATGGACAAGGTGCCGGTACCCAACCGCTCCGGCGGCTCCGGCTTCGATGCCGTGGTGGAGGACTACGAAGAGAAAGAATGGATATTCGACATGTAATCAATACGTAATTCAAATATAATAAACAATACAAACTATTTTAATTTTTTTATTTTATGAACAAATTTTTTATCGCAGCCGCTTCGGCATTGGCTCTCGCCAGCTGCTCAAGCGACGATTTCTTGGGAGAAATTCAGGGAAATGAGCAAAATGGAGCCACCTCCGCAATCAACTTCGGTGGCGACACAGGCAAAATCACACGCGCCACGGAGACCGGCGCCACTGCAGCAGGCCTCCTCGAAAACAACTTTGTCGTTGTCGGTTTCAAAGGCAGCAAGACAGATGCAGCCAACAACGAAAATTATGCATTCGACCACTACAACGTGAACTTCAAAGACGGTTCAGCATTCTCTACAGAGTCAAACCGTGCTGGTTGGGAATATGTAAATCAAGACATGAACGTAAAGGGCACCAAACCTGCCGCATCTCTCGCACAGGGCGGAGCATCGCAGCAGACCATCAAGTATTGGGACCACTCTTGCAAATCCTACGATTTCATAGCTTTCTCAATGGGTAAAAAAGATGCGGCGTCAGAATACGCCACTCCGACACACGTCGACAAAGACAATCTCGCCACTGCCGCCTACACTCTCTCCGGCAACGTAAACACTCTCAGCGAGTGCTACATTTCCGACATGAAGACTGTTGAAGAGAAAGACTACAACAAGACTTCTGTATCAATGTCCTTCCGTCACCTTGCCAGCAAGGTGCGCATGGCTCTCTTCGAGATTGTTCCAGGTTATGTGATCAGCGACGTGAAGTTCTATACCGACACCGAAGCTACTAGCACCACAACCAACCCGGAAGGTACACTCATCGGAAAATTCAACAATTCCGGAACATTGACAGTGTACTTCCCTACAACAGGTATCGTCAACAAGGATAAGAAAGACTACAACAAGGCTCACGTAAAATTCACTGCATCAACAACTGCAGGTGAGACTGGCGTATTGAATCATAAAGGATTCGGCGCTGTCAACTACAACAACCAGGCCGAAGGCACGATTTCTGCAGGTACAACTTACCTCAGCCAAAATGCAGCGACACCTTCTTACTGCGGCACCGGCTATCAGAACGTGCTCCCGTCGGAAGGTGCGGCAAGCGCCATCACTCTGCGCATCGACTACAAGCTCACTTCTGTCGACGGTTCCAACGAGACAATCAACGTGAAGGGTGCCACTGCAACCGTTCCTGCCCAATACACTGAATGGAAGTCTGGATATGCCTACACTTACATCTTCAAGATTTCTCAGGACACCAATGGCTCTACCGGCGGCACAAGCACTGGTTTGACTGCCATTTCATTCGACGCCGTTGTTGTTGACGACGAGGCAAACGGTCTCCAGGAAACAATCACTACTGTTTCTGACAACAGCTTCACTACATACGGCTACAAGGACAACAAAGTTACTACCAACGGCAACGAATATGTCAACGGCACCGACATCTATGCAACTGTATATGTTCCTGCTGCAGGCGAAACCGCTGCAAAAACCGTCGCTCCTCAGAAATTGTACACCGTAACTCTCGAAAACGGTGCTACTCAGACTATCAACGAAGCAAGTGTTGCCAACGCTCTCGTGAAAGGAACCAACGACGCTACTGCCAAGACTTGGACTGTCACCGACTACGCAGGCAAGAAGATGGTTGTGACAGAGACTGCTGATGGTTTTGCCACTACCGTAACAGAAGTTCCGGCAGGTCCAGGCTACACTCTCAAAGTAAATGCTCTCAAGTGGAAAGGTGTTGTCACCGACCCGGCTACAGAAACATACTACGCTGTTGAATACGACAATGGAACCAAAAAGTCATACAAGATTGTCAAAGTTGTCAATAACTAATTATTTCTCCATGGCTCACGCCTTGGATTCTGACTAAAAACATTGTGTCTGAGGTGTATTTTCACACGCCTCGGACACATTTATATGTCGGACGGGGGTTTCTCCCCCGCCCGTCTTTAAAAAAAACAAGAAGACATGCAGAAACATCGCATCCTAATATTTCCTCTGTTGGGACTTTCCCTATTCTCCTGCTCGCAATCCGAGCCGGACGAACCAATAGTGCCCGAACCGGACAATACACAGACAAGCATCGCCTTCAGCAGCACTAACAACAACTGGCAGGATGCAAAAACAAAAGCAGCGGGCAACGGTCTCGAGACTATCTTCCAGACGTTCCGCACATGGGGATATAAAACCACAACAAACTCCCCGAACCCGTCATCGCCGCAAATTGTGATGGACGGATATAAAATGTCATACAATCAGGGCTCTGCCGGCAGCTCTACGACAAACACTGCCGACTGGGAATATGCTGGCATTGAAAATCCTATAAGTGCCACCCTGCAAACAATAAAATATTGGGACTACTCGGCAACGAGCTACCGCTTTTTCGCATACAGTCCCTTCAATCCAGATGTAAAGACTTCGGTCAGCTCGGGCGACAACGCTACCGCTACCTTGTCTTTTAATTTTGAATATTCTGAAGCAGCAACCGCTACTTCAACACCATACGCAAGCCGCCTTTGGCTTGCCTCCCCTTCGTCGACATCGCCGGCATACGGGTCGTGCGTCACTCTGACTTTCGCGCCGATAATCGCAAAGGTGCGCTTCCGCTTCACCTATCCTGACGGAACGACCAACGTTGCGATAAGCAACATCAAGTTCCGCGACAGCCGTTTCGTCGACACCCCAGCAAAAGCCGACACCCCTCTCCGCGGCACCATCGACGCCGCCTATCCGCTCACCGGAATTCCGACAGGCACATATCCTACTCTCACGATGTCGAAGTCGGAAGCGGCTGATGCGTCCGGACTCCTGGTTCTCACCACTCCCTACGAGGAGGCTGGCGACCAGATACACATCCTCAAAGACCCTACTCTCTACAATAAATGGTACTACGTGCCACCGCTCGCCAACATCCCCTACGAACAGGGAGCATACACCATAACCATCAACATTGGCGGAAAAACGGTGTCGGCTACAGTGCCGGCGCAATACATGCAGTGGAAGGCGGGCTGCCAATACACATACATTTTCAAATTGTCAGACACCGGCGACAGCATCTCTTTCAACGATTTGATGGTGGAACAATGGCTTCCCGGTGCCGACATAAAAAACAACGGCTCAGGCACTGAAGACTGGTAAAAAGAATTGACTACAAGAATGAAACATATCTCAAAAATAACCGCTATCGCGCTTCTCGCAACGCTTTCTGCCTGCGAGGGTTCCGACATGCCCATACAGCAAGCCGACAACCACGGATACATCTCATTCTCGGCGCAACCGCAAAAAACAGCAACACGCGCCAACCCCTACGAGGCCTACGACCCTACGCGCCATCCCGCAACGATGGGCACGTTCGGATACTACGACATGCCGAAACGCTATGCGTCGGCTGCAAACACCATATTCAACAATGAAACTGCCACCTACAACGTGGCGACATACGGCTGGGACACTGCGACAAAGAAGCGCTGGACCGAATACACCAAGGCTTCGTCGTTCGACTTCTTCGCATATATGCCATACAACGACGGAGCAACGCTTTTGCGCACCGCCAACAACACATATACCCTCTCGTTTCCGTTCGCCATGAGCGACGGCGGCAACCCTGTGCCGGTAATCTACGACACAAAGGCGGCGCCGATCATCTGCGCCGTCCCGAGCAGCAAAGGAGCCATCTCCGATAGCAACGGTGGCGGAACGGTCAGTCTGAAATTCGACCAGACTCTCACCGGCTACAGGCTGCTCTTCATGCTCGGCACCAAGATGAACGCCATCCGCCACTTCCGCATCAAGAGCGTTACGCTTTCAGGCAGCTTCTCCACATCGTGCACAATATCGCGTTCCTACGTCTGGAATACAACATCAAAAAGTTGGTCTGCCTCTGCAATAACATGGAGCGACATCAAACGTCAGTCGTTTGTAGAGACGCCATTCCCTATTGTCTACAAAGGCTACGGCTCCGCGGGCTACGACGACAACACCCGGACCGTCATTGTCACATCTACAGGCTACACGCAATGGGGTGCCGACATCTACACCATACCCGATGCCAAATTCCTGCCTGTCATCAACGTCAAATACGACGTGGAATTCATTGCGGAGGACGGTTCCACCATCGTCACCCGAAAGAACGTAACATCCGGAATAACCATCAACAAGGATAATTTCAGCAGCCTCACAACAGGCAAGACTGCGATGATAAACCCAATACGCATCCTCATACAGCCACGCTACCTGTATGTGCTTGCCGACGAGGATGCCTATACGGGTCAATTATTGATAGACTAACAATAGATAACGACAATAAAGTGTTTGAAAAATGAGAAAACATTCAACACATAGAATATCACGAGTTTTTTTCTCTCTGCTCATGCTTATGATTGCCGGAGTCAATCTGACCATGGCTCAAGGATTAAGCAGCAACGACATTAAAGCCTCATGGGATTTCAAAAACGGCACGGTCGCATATTCCATCGTTTCCGCCGACATCCCCGCCGGAAGCACATTTGCATGGAACGTGGACTCCAAGAGCGTAACCGACGGCATTTCCAACAGCGGACAGACTGTCACACTGCCGCTGACCAACAAAACCAAGAGCGGTGAGGTGACAATCACGTCTGCCGGCAATGCCCCGCAGACCATCGCTTTCAGCATCGAGCCGAAAGCCTATGGCGTGGACTACGACGGCAACCATTTCTATGCCGACAGCTACCAGCTCTATCCCGACGGCTCCGAGGGCGACGGCTCCAAGGAAAAGCCTTTCCTCATCAGCAACGATATGGAATTGGCAAGGCTGGCGCATGAAGTCAACAATGGCGCAGCTCAACAAATGTTTTCTCAGAAGTATTTCAAACTCACCAAGGACATCGACCTCAGCAAGGGATTGTGGACTCCTATCGGCACGGCTCAAGGCATCGCGAAGGCTACCGACGGACATTTCTTCGCCGGAAAGTTTGACGGCGACGGACGCTCCATTAGCAACATACTTGTCTGCTGGACTTTCAGCGACCTAAAAGAAGCCTCATGGGGTCTGTTCTCCCGACTCAACGGCAAGGGCAACAACGAGAATGAGTATGCGTCTGTCTCCAACCTTATCATCGACAATGCCAGAATAGAGAAGAAGGCGGCACACACGCCTCTCAACAACGCCAACTACACGGTAAAGATGGGTATTGTGGTTGCCGACATGACCCAAAACGCAGAACTCAGCAACATCATCATCCGCAATTCCAAAATATCCGACAACAACGAAAGTTACACGACAAAGACAAAATTCAGAATTGGAGGTATAGCCGGCTATCTCAACAACTTCGTGAGTCTGAGAATATTCAACATCTCAGCAGACACGGAAATCGATATGTTCCAGAACGCTGCTCTCAACGGGGTGGAAGGACAAGTGACGATTTCATGCGGTTTCGGTGCGGCAAGCAAACTTGCCAACCAGACAGGCTATGCCGTATGGCCAAGAAACATCTATGTGCACGGCGCAGGCTTGAAGACAAGCGCCAATACCACCCAGTGCAAAAAAGCCAGCGTGATGGCGTTTATAGCCGCCGACAACTTTGCAAGCAAGGTGAAGGACTCATGGTACTACACTCCTGCCAACAAAGCTACCGACACCTACGCCTACAACCAATACGGTGTTGAAAAAGAAATCTCAGCTACCGACCCCTCCACCGGCGAGCCGTTCGGAAAGACGTTTGCCGGGCTCAACAACCTGTACATCACCCAAAACAACCTCGACAAGAGGCCGTGGTCATATTCAAACTCTTCCAAACGGTTCTCTTTCAGCTCGATTGTCCTGAAGGCGGAGCGCGGCACAAGCGATGTGCTGACCGTGACAACCGAAGACGGAGAAACCACTTCCGATGTCTACAACTGGTATGCATCGACCGACAACACTGAGGGTGAAAAGGTCAACAGCTCCGCCTGCAACCCGTTCATCCTGCCGCGACAGATATACTCCCAGTATGTCTACGCCATGACCGTCGACGGCAGCCAGCGCACCAACACCGTACTCGTCGAGGCTATCGGCATCACTGCCGAACTCGATTACGAAACCAAGCCCGGCACATACATCATAAATGTGACGAACAACACGAAAGAGAATTTCACAAACGACGAACTTGGTCTCGACATCACATACGAATGGTACAACAAAGGAACCTTGCTGTCGGAAACGTCCAACGAATTTGTACGTCCGGAAACTGCCACCAACAAGGACCAGTTCAACTGTACTGTTACCGTAAAGAGCGGTGGCAACATCATTTTCCGCAAAAACATCAAAGTGACAATCGTGGTGTACCTATGTCCTGAGGCGGTGAGCATCAACGGCACAACCTACGCGCAGGGCGATGACAACGACGACGAGGAGTGGGGCTACTCCCCGACACAGGCGATGAAGACGTGGAAAGGCGCCTACAGCAAGCTCGCCAAGACGGGTACTTGGGACGAAAACATCATCGTGCTGATGGGAACAAGCGGTGCCGACGTGACCAACAATCAATACACGGGCTTCAACATAACCAGCAACAACAGAGGCAAAAATATGCTGAAGCTTGACGAATGGACTAAAGCAAAGGGAGAGTCCCCTCTTTTCCGCAACGCCACCATCACAGGCGAATGGAACGGCACCGACTACAAAGGCACCATCGAGATTTCGGGTGCTGAAAGAGGTCTGCCGATATGGGGCGACACCCGATTTGAGTATATCACATTCAACAACGACCCTGTCACAAACAACGGCGGTGATTTCTACAAAATCATCTACTGCCAATACAATAACCTTGAGATGGGCGAAGGCATACAGATGACCGGTTTCGGGCAGAACTCGCCTAACTACGGAACCATCGACGGCGCTGTGACCACTGCATTCCACATCTTCGGCGGTTTCAACAACGACGGCCGTTTCTATCCGTTGGACAGAAAAGAGAGAATCGAGGCTTTCGAGCAGTCGATGCCTCACGGCAAGGAGGGTTTCAAAATATCCATCAAGTCCGGGTTATACTCCGCAATCAGCGCGGGCGGACGTCAGACATCCTCCGAGAAGGACTACAATGGAGTGATGGGAACTCCCAATCAGCCCATAAAGTGCACAATCGAGATGGACATCGACCGCAAATGGAACGATGCCCACAACCCGGAAAGGGGAATCAAGGGAGAAACAAGCAAACGCAAGAGCGACTACGATGCCGGTATCATTCTCGCCGGAAGCCACGAGGGTGCCATGTATGCGGATGTCGACATAATAATCAGAAGCGGAAAGGTGGCGCGTGTCGTAAACGGTTCGCTTGGAGCCCAGCGCGACTTCATCCTCCCCTACAACGGCACTGACTACTACGTGCCAAACAACACCTATATGGGACGTGCAAACATCTTGCTCGACCCGGCGTCTTCAAAACACAACAACGACGAATGGATTGACAACCGTGTTATTGTCACCGAGCTGTATGGCGGCAGCACCGGTCGTGGACACACCGGCAACGTGATTGTCAACAACCCGTTCTATGGCTACAGCACAATCACCATCAACGGCGGCTTATTCGAGATTCTGCCTGCCGGCAACACGAAGACTGACAACATCTTCTGCGGAATCTACGGTGCTGGCGCAGGCGGTATGAACGGCATCGGCGAAGGCGACGACAATGCCGACAGCCACACTCCCGACAAAAGCATTGCCTACTGGAATGCTTCGGGCGACGTTATGCTCTACGGTCCGTATGCCGTTGCAAAGGACCGCCTGGTGACGTATCGATGCTACAACAACGACGATTTCGAGTCGTTCACCTATGTCGACCCAACCAACACAAGCACCAAGATTGTGATCAACGGTGGAGAGTTCGGCTCAACGACAGAGCCTATCGACGGCATTTATGGCGGAGGAAGCGGATTCATGAGCAAAGGCTTATGGTCGAGCACAGCTGCCACGCCAAACAGTTGCGGTGGCAACGTGTACGGAAAAACCGGAGCGACTGTGGCGTCGCTCACCATCAACGGTGGAGAGTTTCACTGCAAGAACGGCGTATTCGCCGGCGGACGAGGCACTGACTTTTTCTATTCGCAGAACCCCTACGGCGGCAATTCCGGCGACTACAAAGCTCTTGGCAAGACCTATGGCAACGTGGAGCTGAACATCTATGGCGGCATTTTCCACTGTCCGGTATTCGGAGGCGGATACGGTGTGGCCGACGCCAAGGAGATGGGCACATCCAACGTAGAGACGCTTTCCGACATGGCACGCATATACGGACAGTCGAGCGTGAACATTATGGGCGGCACTTTCTACAAAAACATCTATGGCGGAGGCGACATGGCGATTGTTGAGTTTGACGGCAACGCCACAAACGTTGTCATCGGCGACAGCGCCGACATCCGCGGCTCTGTGTTTGCCGGCGGCAACGGACGCCGTCTGCGCCCTGCCTCGCAAGCGTTTGCCGACGGCGACGGCTGCACACAGCATCCTGAGCTGGTAGGACTGGTTGTCGGCAATACCAACGTGTCGTTCGCGGGCAGCACACAACAGGCTCCTTTCATTTACGGCGACATTTTCGGTGGAGGCAATCTTGCACAAGTTGCCAACGACACGTATGTGAACATATATGCCGGAAACATCGCCGGTCAGGTGTTCGGTGGCGGAAACGGCGACATCACCGACGGCACGGTCACTTCAGCCGACGTGCTCGGCAACACCAACGTGA
>ERZ773109.2173-NODE-2173-length-10807-cov-3.556455_pt1 | contig 10807 bp, 10 predicted proteins | sample MGYA00580569_ERZ773109 | MGnify/ENA primary metagenome ERZ773109 (study PRJEB29015, sample SAMEA2737852) | human gut metagenome | biome: human gut; feature: human-associated habitat; material: faeces | place: China | collected 2012 ...
CCCCTCTTGACTTTCCCCTCAGGAAACTAAACCCACAAATGTCATCTTCATTTTTATATTTTTCATATATTCGCTGAATTGTTAAAATTGCATCATCTGTTAGTGTATCATCACTATCAACAATAAACACCAATTTAGTTTTAACATATTGGCATCCATAATTAAGAGCCGTGTGCTTACCCCCATTATTTTTTTTATAATACCTAATGGGAAAATCTGCTTTCTTCTGTATTGTCTCAATATACTCGTCTGTATTGTCATTGCTTCCATCGTCAACAACAATCCACTCAAAATCTTTATCTTTCTGATTACATAAAGACTTGTACAGTTTGTGCAGAAGCTTCTCTCTATTATAAGTAGGTGTTAGAATTGTAATATCACTCATTTGCGTCCTCGCTTTTTTAGTTAAATCTACTATTTGAACTTACTTATTACTCTTTTAATTATCTTATAGGCATATGCTTTAGGTCTATTAAATTTAAAATCAATAAACCATGATAATTCAGTATCTTTCCAATAATCCTTCTCTTTCACAAACATATGTTGTGTCGTTTCCCAATAACTTAATTTTATCGGTGTTGTTTCTAAGAATGTTCTTATTTCTTTCATTTTTTTAGTATCATATCTAAACCCAAATTTATTAGGATCTCCATGTGCCGACAAAATATTCATCATTGTTCTATAGCATTTTTCACATTTGCAGCAATTCATTCCCTCCTGTTTATTCCAGCAAACCTGTAATTCGAAATACTTGTTTGTTTTAGAAGAATAATCTACTATCTTTTTAACCTTCTCATTTCTATCCAAGTCCACATCAGCTGATATAAATTTACAACCACAATAATTAATTGCATTAATTATTTCTTCATTATTGGCATCAAATGCGCTATCTAGTGATGAATGCGAAGATCCTATATAATGGCAATTGATATTTTTCGAATAAATCACTGGGGCTATAACAGCAGTCATCACAACTATATGTGCAACGCTTGCCCAATATCCCCACCACAGTTCCCTTTCAATAAACTTTTTGAATTTCTCGTCAAAGGAATACTCTTTAAACAATTCTCTACAATTAGATTCAACAAAACAATAGTCTACTCCTGGAATATTATTTTTAACTTTGTTAAAATACTCCTCTAATCTGCTGTGTGCTTTTTGATTTGAAAGTGCTATGTCTCCACCAACTATATTTATCAATAACGGTTTTAGATTAATTGTTTCAACCAATGCACTTGTAGCATCAACTCCACCTGTAAAGAACACCGATGTTTTGTTTGTTCCAACACTGTTCTTTTTATTTTCAATAACTCTATCTGAAATCACTTTCAATTTCAGATTTCCTTGTGGATACATCTTGTTAAAAACCAATCCTAGTTCTTGTGTTGATTTCAAATAGTCAGCATCCACTTCATCAACTTTAATAGGAATTTGATACAACATTGCAATTCCCATCATCGTCCCAATAAACGGAATCGACAATATAGATTTTGGAATTCCTTCCAATTTTGTTTCTTTTTGTGGTCTCACAAATAAAGTTCCTTGATTATGTTCATCAATATATTCCATATTAATATGTTTTCTTAATTCTTCTGGAATATCGAACTTATATGTGATAGTATTTTTTTCCAAAATTATATTTTTTAAAGCAATAACTTTCATATGTATTTATTTCTTCCTCCCTATGTTCGCTTAATAGCACCTATTCTCCCATCTGTTTTGCAATATCTGCATCAACTATTTCTTCACCGCTCTTATCTTTAAGCTGTTCTCTTGAAGCGTCGCTTAATCCGTCATTAATTGTTGCGCACATATCACAAGTACTGCATTTATCTAATTCTTCTTTAGTTACTTTGCCATCTCTGTAGTCACGTACAATTTTATTCTCATACATGCTATATGGATGTTTACTAAACAAAGCCTTAAACTTATGTTTAAGTACCCAGAACCCAGGTTTCCAAATATACTTATGCATTGCAGGAGAAACTGAACCTATCATCCAACAATCTCTGTCACAGCAGCGAACCTTTGCTCTAACCTGCTCTGCTTCAGGGCTATTCCATAATTCATCCCAGCTCTGGTTGTTTAAGTTACCCATTACTTCTTTATCTTTTGTTCCGTTACATGGCATTACATCTCCGTATGGATCAATAAAGAATGTATCAAAACTCATATCACAAGGGAGTAATCTCTTCTGTCCGTAAATATAATTAATAAGTCCGTGATTGAAATAAGCTCTCATCCATTTCTTAGGACTCTTTGATCTAAGTAATTCGTTAATTAAATCTTCGAAATTCTTTGCTACCATTGGACGGTCTTTGATTATATTCTTTGCTTCTACAAAATAGAAACTGTTATGTAATGAAGCAGTTGCAAATTCCATACCCATTTCATTAGAAATCTTATAAAGTGGTACTAAGTCAGGTGCATTCTTGTCCTGAACTGTCATTCCGAAACCAACATCTTTCATTCCCATTTCACGTAATTTCTTAAGTGTTGTATAGCCTTTGTTATATCCGTCATCTAATCCACGGATTTCATTGTTTGTCTGTTCAAGACCTTCAATTGAAATACGGATTCCAATATTAGGAAATTCCTTACACAAGTCAACGATTCTATCCGTGAAGAATCCATTAGTTGAAATAACGATTCTATCACTCTTCTTATATAATTCTCTAACAATGTCCTTTAAATCTGTACGTATAAAAGGTTCTCCACCTGTTATATTTGTAAAGTACATCTTAGGTAACTTCTTAATTGTTTCAATTGAAATTTCTTCTTCAGGTTTTGATGGTGCTTTATATCTGTTACACATTGAACAACGTGCGTTACATCTATATGTTACGATAACTGTACCATTTAATTTTTTCTCTGCCATTATGTTCTCTCCCTTTTCCCTTTTATTCGTATATCTTAATCAATTTATTACAATATTCTTCAATCGTATCAAAGTTAATATCTTTACAGTTTTCACTGTATTTATCTAACTTTTCTTTGTGATTCCACAATTCTTCGATTTTATTCTTTAAATCTTCGCCATTGCCACTTTCAAACAATTCTCCAGTCTTTCCAACTAATATCAGTTCAGGAATTCCTCCAATATTAGCACCTAACACTGGTGTTCCATACATCTGGCTTTCCATTACTGAAAACGGGCAATTCTCATACCATTCTGATGGATATATAGAAAATCTTGCTTCTCTTATAAGTTTTTCAAGAGCTTCTCCCTTTTGAAAACCTACATTTTTTATATTGCTAATTCCATTGATTTCTTCTTCTAAAGGACCTGTTCCCGCAAATATAAACTGAACATCTGGAAGTTTCTTACACACTTCTATAAGTGTTCCTATTCCTTTTTCTTCTGAAAATCTTCCGAAGTAAAGAACATAGTCTTTCTTCTCTACTTCTTTCCATTCAACTTTATCTATAAAATTGTGAAGTGCAATAGTCTTTCTTGCGAACAAATGATTTGAATCCATTTTTGTCTTCATAAATTCACTACAGCATATCATAGAATCAATATACTTGTATGTTCCCTTTATTTTCCAAAACATAGCTTCCATTGTTCCAACTGCTGATTTAGCTGTGCTTCCATGAATACATTTTCCTTTAAAGCAATTCATAAAATGTCCACCTAAACACTTTTCACAGTTTTCGTGTGTATTAGGATTGTTACACATATGATTTGGGCAAACCAGATTATAATCGTGTGCGGTAAATACAATCTTGCATTTATGTCCTGTTTGTTTTGACCATTTCTTTATTTCTAATATAACACTTGGAGTTATCTGATATGTAAAATTGTTTAAATGAACCACATCAGGCTGAAAGTCTTCAAGAACAAGTCTGATTTTCTTTCTTGCCTCACTTGAATATATTGTTTTAATTGGATAAGTCAGTTTAGAAAGTTTTGAACCTCCATGAAAGTCCATATCAGATGTATAGGCTTCTGCATGATTTCCAACACATCTTCCTTCATGTTCCATTCCGAAATACTGAACTTCGTGTCCATGACTTTCTAAGTATTCACCTAACTTAAATATGTATGTTTCACTTCCTCCATTTGGATATAGAAACTTATTAACCATTAAAATCTTCATATTCTAACCTCTATACAACTCCACTGTTTTCTCAACCACATCATCCCAATTGTATTTCTCACAAATGAAATCTGCAGCTTCTTCTTTATACTTCTTAACCATCTTAGGCTTATCACAAGCCTGCTGTAGTTTTTCTCTTAAGTCATCTACATCTGATTTTTTGAATACCAGTGCCTTGTCTTCTACAACTGACTCGCATTCATCTATATCTGACACAAGACAGCAGTTACCATAGCTCATTGCTTCAAGCAGGCTCAGTGGCATTCCCTCCAGGTCGCTTGGAAGTGTGTATACATACGCATTGCTATATAACTCATCCAATTCTTCTCCCTGAACAAATCCTGTAAAGATTATTCTGTCGTCATCTTTTGCCATCTGTCTTAGTTCGTTAGCGAACTCATCTGTATCTGAACTTCCACCGGCTATTACCAATTTCTTATCTGTTTTTACTTTTTTAAAAGCTTCTACCAGATACTTAAGCCCTTTTTCAGGAACTAGTCGTCCCAGGAATAGGATGTAATCATCTTTTTCCAATCCGAATTTTGCTTTGATAATCTGTGGCTCTCTTACTATAGGTCTGTTTACTCCGTTAGGAATAAACTTAGTCTCTCTTCCATATGTATCTCTGAAATAATCCTGTACACCTTTACTTAGTACTATTATCTCATCTGCGTGCTTTACTGCACACTTTTCACCCATCATTATATATGTACTTGCAAGCTTGCCCCACTTAGCTCTCTGATGGTCCAGGCCGTGAATTGTTGCTATGCATCTCTTGCCGAATAACTTAGGAAGCCATAACATTGCACAAGGTCCTTCTGCGTGAAAATGAACAATATCGTATCTTCCCATAGACGCTTTTATGCCTGCAAAAACTGAGGCTGACATTGCTGCCAACCCTTTGCAGTTTATTGTAGGCACTGTTTTCAGGTTTATTCCTTTGTAGTTTTTAATCTTCGCACTGTCAAATTCCTTACCGCTAACATGATGTCCGCCACGGTTGTAGCATGTTACTTTGTGACCTTTGTTAACCATTCTTGTACAAAGTTCTTCCACCACAATTTCCACGCCACCTTCTCTTGAAGGTATTCTCTTATGACCTAACATTGCGATTCTTAATTTATCTTTATTCTTCTTATGCACTTTTTATCCCCTTGCATATTTTGCCAAATATTACACCGATCCCTTCTGTCCCAGCACTACCAGCACTGTTTTCAGAATTATTTTTATATCAAGTCCTATATTCCAGTTCTTAATATAATCGCTGTCCATTTTTACTATTTCTTCGAAATCAGTAAAATCACTTCTGCCGCTTACCTGCCACATTCCTGTAAGTCCCGGTTTTGCTGCCAGACGACTCTTGTGATGCAATTCGTACTGATTGTATTCATCCATTGTTGGTGGTCTTGTTCCCACAAGACTCATATCGCCTTTTAAGATGCTCCAGAAGTTAGGGAATTCATCTATAGACAGATGTCTAAGATAATATCCAAGTCCCTTTCTTGTTCCGTCCGGACCGCTTCCTATAATTCTAGGATCAGCGTCCATCTTAAACATTAGACCGTCCATCTTGTTCTTCGCCATAAGTTCCTTCTTACGTTCTTCCGCATCTACATACATAGAACGGAACTTATATATTGTAAAAGTTCTTCCGTTACGACCAACTCTCTTCTGTCCGAAGAATACAGGTCCCTTAGGATCTGCTATCTTAATTGCAGGTGCCACAAATATAAAAAGTATACCTGTAACTATACATCCAACAATGCCTGCACAGATATCCATGGCTCTCTTTAATGCCATCTCTGTTATTGTTACAGTATTGGCACTTGTTCTTATAATCTTAGTATCGTTAATGTGTCCGAACTCCTGAGTTCCACCATTAAACTTAATATTTAATTTAATATCTACGGTAATTCCTATATTAACTAAAGTTTCCACTATCTGATCAAACTTATCTGATGGATAGTTTAAATTAAGTAAAACTTCATCTACAACATTTTTGCAAACATAGTCATACATATCTGTTACTTCTGAAACTACCGGTATTCCCTGGCACTCTTTAATTCCTTCCTCATTTGTGTTTAATGCTATTCCTACTATTTCAAAACTCTTGTCCGGTCCATCGTTTACTTCACTGATTACTTTCTCCATATTTTCCGGTGTAGTAATTATCAAAAGTTTGGTTTGCTTCTTCTCTCGGTAATCTCTTTTTCTTAAAAATGTTTTTAAGCAAATATGTACAAAATACATTGCAAAAATGTCCATTACCCAGAATGCAAAAATCATTAATCTTGAGTATATTGCTCCTGTATGAGTAAAGAACATAAATACCATTATACATAGCATTAATCCTGTATTATGAACAAGTACTCTTTTAAATTCCTGAAAGTATCCTCTTCTTAGGATGTCTGAATATGTATTCGAGAAAAAACTTATGCAGAAATGCAGTGCCATTATTGCAAAAAGAAGTGTTCTGTACTCCTTTAGCGCATATACATTACGTACTCCATTACGTAGAAAATATGCAATCAATAACGTTAAATTAATGCACAACAAATCAGCCAGTATAAAGTCTAAATGCTTAACCCAGCTGTTCTTCTTCACGTACATGCAGTGAATCTCCCCTCCTATTTTTTATACTATTGTCTTCCCTTTGTTGTCTATTTATAAGCTTTACATATTTATAAAGAATCTGATGTATATTCTTGTGTTTATTACCTTTATCGTATGCTTTGTGCATATTTATACATCTTCTATAAAAATCACTTATACCCTCATATAACTTATAGCTAACGTTGCTTCGCTCTTTTTCTTTTCCATAATACTCTATTTTTCGTCCTTTTTCAATGCTCGATATTGTCATTTTAGGAATAATTCAGTATTTTTAGCCAGTTTGTTTTCTTTTTTAGCAAAAACGTTTTTATGCTTATCATTTTTTACATATTTGTAAACTTTTATGACTTAAATGTAAATTCAACCCCTTTGCCATTGCTTTTATCGTGCATTGGACTTACACTCTTAATATCGACTACAATATTTAAAACTTTTGGTGAGGTGACATGTTTATGAATTGGAGAGATAGATTTTCAAAATTTATGTATGGAAGATATGGTGCAGATCAGTTTTCTAAGTTTTTGCTTGGGCTTACAATTGCGTTGTGTATTATTTCGCTTTTTGTTCCAAGAAGACTTGGTTCCCTTTTTAGTACTTTGATTTTGCTTCTTATTGTTTATACTTATTTTAGAATGTTTTCACGTAATATTTATAAGCGTGCTGCTGAAAACGAGAAGTATATGCGTATTCTCGGTAATTGGCGCAACAAGGTTGCCAATGAGAAGAACCTTGCCGGTCAGCGCAAGTATTATCATTTCTACAAGTGTCCGGGATGTGGCCAGAGGATTCGTATTCCTAAAGGACACGGTAAGATTCAGATTCGTTGCCCTAAGTGCAACGCCACTTTTATAAGAAGAAGTTAGTTTTTTATGTTTGGATATATTGTTATTAATAAACCGGAATTAAAATTTAAGGAGTTTGATGTTTACAAGAGTTTTTATTGTGGTTTGTGTTATTCTTTAAGGTCCCGCTATGGTTTTGTCGGGCAGTTTACACTTTCTTATGATATGACTTTTCTTGTAATGCTTCTTACTTCTTTGTACGAACCGAAGGTTGCTCATTCTGAGCACAAATGTATTCGTCATCCCCTTAAGGCACAGCCTATGTCTTCCAGTATTTACTCAGATTACGTGGCTGATATGAATATTTTATTATCTTATTATAAGGCTATGGACGACTGGAATGATGACCGCAGTGTTTTGAAGCTTGCTTTTGCCAAGCTTTTAAAAACTAAGCATCCTGATGATGGCTTTGATTATAACAAGAAGGCAGAAGTTATTTCGTCTCTTCTCACCGAATTAGGTACCCGCGAAAAAGAGAATGAGACGAATATTGATGTTATGGCAGGGCTTTTCGGTCGTATTATGTCTGTCCTTTTTGTTCCAAAAGACGACCAGTGGGCTGCTTCTCTTAGCCGCATTGGTTTTTTCCTTGGCAAATTTATTTATATTCTTGATGCCTATGATGATTTGGAGGAGGATATTAAGAAGAATCATTACAATCCTTTCAAATCTATTTGCAATGAACAGGGGTTTGATGATAGAATAAAGGGCATGCTACAGATGATGATGGCTGAATGCTCTAAGGAGTTCGAGTATCTTCCTATTTTGGAGAATGCTGAGGTTCTTAGAAATATCCTTTACGCCGGGGTTTGGACGGTTTATTATAGGAATCTGAAGGAACGACGTGGAGAAGATGTAGCATCAGACAATACAATAAAAGAGAATGACTAAGGTTAATGCGTAAGCTATTAGATTTAATATGTTGGGTATTTTTCAGTTTATAAGCCAATGTGGTTTAGCATGTTGAGTATTTTTTAGTTTATAAGCCGATGTGGTTTAGCATGTTGAGTATTCTTTAGTTTATAAGCCGATGTGGTTTAGCATGTTGAGTATTCTTCGGTTTATAAATTGATGTAGTTTACATAACTTTAGTTTTTTAGGAGTTTGATATGAGTGATCCGTATAAGATTCTTGGCATTTCAAGAGATGCCACAGATGATGAAGTTAAACAGGCATATAGAAAATTAAGTCGTAAGTATCATCCTGATGCTAATGTTAACAATCCTAATAAGGATAAGGCTGAGGAGATGTTTAAGTTGGTAGGTCAGGCTTACAATCAGATTATGGATGAGCGTAAGAATGGTTATGGTAGTTCTGGCTACGGTGGCTATGGCAGTTATGGCAATGGTTCCGGTAGCTATGGTAATGGTGGTTCTGCCTATGGTGGTTCAGGTAACGGCAACTACGGTGGTGGTTATTCCGGCAATCCTTTTGATGATTTGTTTGGTGGTTTTGGAGGCTTCGGCGGTTTTAACAGTGAGCAGGGACAATCCAGCCAGTATTACGGTCAGGATGCTTCTTATTACACTGCTGCATCTAACTATATTAATAACAGACACTTTCAGGAAGCTTTAAATGTGCTTAACAATATTCAGGACCGTACAGCCCAGTGGTATTTCTTAAGTGCATTGGCCAACAATGGTCTGGGCAACAATGTTATGGCTCTTGATCTTGCAAAGACTGCTTTGCAGATGGAACCTGACAACCAGACATACCAAAGACTTGTCCAAACACTTGAAAGTGGTGGTCAATGGTACAACACCCGCCAGTATTCATATGGTGGCAATTCCGGTGCAATGTGTTGCGCTGATCCTTGCACAACATTATGTTTGCTTAACATGTGTTGTTGCTAGAAATTAAAATTGAATTATATATGATTTACCAAGGGAAAGTGATGCATCACTTTCCCTTGGTTTTGTTTTTGGGGTTCTGTCGTGGGATATATTTCCTTTCGCATACATTTTTGTCGTTGAGGACGTTTTGAGAAGCTTCTTATGTGATATTTCCCCACACAGTACTTATCTCCACCATATCCTCTCTCTCTCAAATAGCCGCCCGGCGTCTCTGTCTTATTCTTGTGTATTACCTGTCTCGTATACTTTGGTGCAAAAACTATATGATATTCCTATTACAGACTATTCTATTATGTTGTATTTCTTCATTAGCTCATTCTGGTATTCCTTGTCTTCCGACATCTTCTCCAATTCATCATACTTCTTCTGTGAGAGCAAAACTTTAATTAACTTATTAATATCCTCTGTTGCCTGCTGCACTCCTTGTTTTTTTCCCTGTTCTATGCCTTGCTTCATACCCTGTTCTATGCCTTGCTTCATGCCCTGTTCTATGCCTTCTGCTCTACCATTTTTATACTGTTGATTTAATTCCATCTGATATGACATATACTCACGCCTCCATTGGTCATTTCCTCTGGCCTCAAATACCTTCTTCTGCATGTCCCTTGCAAGCTTACTTTCCGGTTCCCTGCCATCGAAATAGTCTAATAACAACTGTAGTTCCCTGCCTATGCCATCTCTATCACCCTTGGTGTTCAAAAAAATCTTATGGGTTCCATCATTCAACCTTATGTTAGCATCCTCAACACATATATTCTCGAACTCATACACACTTCTGTCCTTCTTAAAGAAATCAAAGGTACAAATAAAGATAACATAACTTACTCCTAGTATATCATATGTATCCCCTTTTTCAATTATATTAAGGTCTATCACATCCTGATAATAGCGTGACCTCTTAGGTAATTCCGCATAACTTGTGGTTTGCATTTCCAGGTTAAAAACAGTGTTCTTGTCATCTTCCACATAAATGTCCAATCTTACTCCCTTCGCTCCCGGTGCCACCTGAATGGTTTCCTCATAATCCAGATATTTGATATCCCGGATTTTAATGTTTAGTATCTGTTCCAACGTTGCCTTGCATATTTCCTTGTCAGACATTACCTTGGCAAACATGAATGAATCCGTAATCTCCAACTGATCGTATCTTTTCATTTACATCTTATCCTCCCTCGTATTTATTTATATAAATATGGTAATGGATAAACGTGTGGAAGTCAACACTTTATTTATGTTTTATGTATACTGTTTATGTGATGTTCTGTGTTTTTTGTGGTGCATTCACATTTACAAGCCCTTTGATGTAAGAGCTCCTTCTGCCTTATAGGCCTCTCTCCAAATACATTTAATCAAAACCACGCCTAAAAGACGTGGTTTGCTCTGAGGCTATAAGCCTCTG
>ERZ773109.2192-NODE-2192-length-10731-cov-3.773417_pt1 | contig 10731 bp, 11 predicted proteins | sample MGYA00580569_ERZ773109 | MGnify/ENA primary metagenome ERZ773109 (study PRJEB29015, sample SAMEA2737852) | human gut metagenome | biome: human gut; feature: human-associated habitat; material: faeces | place: China | collected 2012 ...
TGGAAAATCAAGCGTCCGGCTGCTTTGGCGGTGTTCCGTCAAAGCAGCCGGACGCTTTTCGTTTTTTGTTTTTACAGTGGGGCTTACGAGAGCCTTGCGCCTCCCGGATACAGAGCGGACGCATCCGGCGGCGCTTCGCTGAGCACGACTGCACGGCGTTCCATTTCCGCGTAGCGCAGCAGGAAGGTGCCGCATTCGATCTGCAGCGCGCCGTATAACGGATCGCGGATATAAAAATAGTCCGCGTCGTAGCCGCATACCACAAGACAGTGCAGGTTTTTGTAGGGATGGTAGACGGAGCTGTCTGAATACAGCCGCCAGGAATAATCGCTGTACACCAAGGGCTCAAAGCCGATGGTCGCCCAGACCACCACCGGCCGTCCCTGAGCGATGCTCCTTCGGAGCACGTAACCGTCCGCGCTGCTGATATCCACCGCGCGCAGCGTGCTGTCCTGTTCCGCAAGATAACGGTTTGCTCCTTCGGCCACGGCAGGGGCCAGGCAGTAAAAGCCGAACAGCGCCGGATCGCCTGCGTAGGCGGAGGCAGGGTCCGGCCCGTAGGTGGAAAACCAGGTGTAGGTGAAGTCCGAGCGGGGGATATAATCGTATGCAACGGAGAGCTTATCGGCGGCAAATCCATAATATTGCAGCAGCATTGTCAGCGCGGTGGCTTCGCAGCCGTTGGGCATTTCGGGCCACTGGTAAACAACGGGGACGTCCAGCAGAACGGCCTCCGGCAGAGGCGGACCCAGAGATTCTTTCCAGGCGCGCAATGCTCCTGCGAAGGAATATCCCGTCGCGGCATAAGCGGCGGCGGGCAGGGGGCGGGGACGAAACCCGGCGCCGAACAGCACGGCACAGGCCAGTATGAGCAGAATGGATTTTATTCCGGCGCGCATGCCGCGCACCCTCCTTTCCGTGGCCGTCCGTCCGCCGCAGTGCGGCGCGGGGGCCTTCCTTTTAACATAATACAAAAAACGGCGGCGCACAAGCAAGCGCGGGGGATTTCCACATTTTTTCACAGATCTTCAGTATTCACGGGCACAGAAAAGCCCCGCCCGAAATGCGCGGGACGGGGCTGCGGCATTTTGATTGAAAACGGCGGCGCTCATTCGGCCAGAGCTGCGGCGCAGCGCGTGCCGTCGAACGCGCCCAGCACCGCGTGCACGATGCCGCCCTGTCTGTGCCCGGGGGCCTTCAGCAGGACGGGGACATACTCCCGGGTGTACCCGGTGAACAGCGTGTTGTTCACCGGCTTTTCCAGCAGCACCTCGACAGGACATCCCTCCATTCCGGCGATGACTCGGGCGCGCACAGCGTCCGCCTCGGCCTGCAGCCGGTGGCTGCGGCGCGCTTTTTCTGCTTCGTCTATCTGGTCCGGCATATCGTAAGCGGGCGTGCCGGCCCGGCGGGAAAAACTGAACACATGCACCTTCAAAAAGCCAATCTCACGGACAAAGGCCGCGCTCTCCTCAAAATCCGCCTCAGTCTCGCCGGGAAACCCCACGATGATGTCCGTGGTGAAAGACGCGCCCGGGAACGCGGCCCGCAGCTTTTCCACCACTGCGCGGTAGCCCGCGGTGTCGTAAATGCGGCGCATGCGCCGCAGCGTGGCGTCGCAGCCGCTTTGCAGCGAAAGGTGGAATTGGGGGCACAAAGCCGGAACGCGTGCCATGCGGGCGATCATTTCTTCTGTCATAAGGTCAGGCTCCAGGCTCCCCAGGCGAATGCGGCGGATGCCCGGCACCTGCGCCGCCTTTTCCACGATCTCGGCCAGATCTGTTCCGGTGTCCCGGCCGTAGCTGGAGAGGTTGATGCCGGAAAACACCACCTCGGCGTATTCGCCCTTTGCCAGTGCGGCCAGCTCGCCGAGGATGCTTTCCTCGGCGCGGCTGCGCACGCTGCCCCGGGCGCGCGGAATGACACAGTAGGCACAGCGCCGGTTGCAGCCGTCCTCTATTTTCATGAAGGCACGGGTATGCCCCTCCAGACGTTCCATGGGAAGCTCCTCGAAGCGTTCGGATTTTTCATGGGGCGCAATGTCCACAATACGGCCGCCCTCCTGCAAAAAGCGCAGCACGTTGTCCAGCACGCGGCGGCGCGCGCCGGAGCCTGTGATGATGTCCGCTTCTTCCACAGCCAGCGCTTCCCCGGGAAAGGCCTGAGGAAAGCAGCCCGTCAGCACGGTCACCGCGCCGGGGTTCCGCCGCTTGGCGCGGCGCAGCCACTGGCGGCTTTTTTTGTCGCCGCCCGCCGTCACGGTGCAGCTGTTCACGATGTACACGTCCGCTTCCCCGCCGTCCGGCGCGGGCTCGAAGCCGTTTTCATAAAAAAGCTGGGCCAGCGCGCCCGTTTCGTTCTGGTTCACCTTGCAGCCCAGCGTATAAAATGCAACCTTCAAAATTTCACCTCAGATCAGGCCGCGTCCGAAACGCAGGGCGGTTTCCCGGCGTTTTGGAGCGGCGGTCATGAAGCTATTATACAAAAACCGCGCCGAAATCACAAGAGCAGTGCGGACATCCACGCATGCGGGGCGCGCATGTTTCATATAGATGATTGAAAGACCGCGAAACTGAGGAGGATGGTTATGATGGAACGGAAAAATGGGATGCGGCTGCCGGCAGTCGTTTTGCTGGCCGCGCTTGCCTTTTCGTGCTTTGCCCCTGCGGCGCTGGCCACAGCGGAGGAGCCGCCCGAGGATCTGCCCGCAGCAGTATCCGCGCAGGACGGCGCACAGGAGGAAACAACGCTGCCCGGCGCAGACGCCGCACAACAGGACAGCGCCGCGGGGACGGGCGCGGCCAACCCGCACGAGACCATTGCCACGTCGGTGCAGGAAAACCCGCGCTTTGCAAAACCGCAGTTGGATATCCCGTGCCGCAACGCGATCCTCATTTCCATCGACACCGGCGACATCCTGTATGAAAAAGAGCCGGACGCCGAGGTGCCCATGGCGTCTATCACCAAGATCATGACGCTGCTGCTCACACTGGAGGCGGTGGAGGCGGGGAAGATTTCCATGACGGATATCGTACCCATCAGTGAGCATGCTTTTAATATGGGCGGCAGCCAGATCTGGCTGGAGCCGGGCGAGCAGTTCACTCTGGATGAGCTTATCAAGGCCATCTGCGTGTGCAGCGCCAACGACGCGGCGGTCGCCGTGGCGGAATTTGTGGGCGGCTCCGAGCCGGTGTTCGCCGAAATGATGAACGCCCGCGCGGCGGAGCTGGGCATGACGCATACCCGTTTTGTAAACGCCTGCGGCCTCGACGCCGAGGGGCATTATTCCAGCGCGCGGGACGTGGCCGTCATGTCTCTGGCGCTGCTGCGCCATCCCAAAATACTGGAATATTCCGGAATCTGGATGGATACGCTGCGGGGCGGCGAGACGCAGCTCACCAACACCAATAAAATGCTCAAGAGCTATGCGGGGATCACAGGCCTCAAAACGGGCACCACCAACGGCGCGGGCGTGTGCATCTCGGCCAGCGCGGTACGGGGCGGTATGGGCCTGCTGGCCGTGGTGCTGGGCTCTCCCTCCAGCAAGGAGCGTTTTGCATCCGCCACGGCAATGCTGGATTATGGCTTCGCCACGTTTGAAGCCGGCGCATTTCCCCAGATCGCCGGGCGTGCGGACACGCTGCGTGTGACGGGCGGCGTGGAACAGCAGGTGGCGCTGGATTACACCGTGCCGGAAAAGATGCTGCTGAAAAAAGGCGAGGGCCAGACGCTGACGGCGGCCGTTGTGCTTCCGGAAAAGCTGGACGCACCTGTGGCGGCAGGCACGCAGGTGGCTTCCGTAACGCTGAAGGCGGGGGAAGAAATACTGGGTGAATATCCCGTCACCACCCGCAGCGAAGTACCGCAGATGGACTGGGGCACGGCCTTGTCACTTCTTACAAAAGCGCTGTTTACATTGTAGAAAATACACAATATCGGCTTGACACCCGCCGCCCTATCCTATATATTTAGTATATATCAAACGAATGGTTGGAGGCGCTTTCAATGAGTGTCAAAATGAATGGCAGACACCTTGCAAAATTCGTCGCGGACGATGAATTCGACGCGATTTTCCCGCAGGTCAGCCTGGCACACGAAACGTTGCACGGCAAGACCGGCCCCGGCAGCGATTTTCTGGGCTGGGTGGATCTGCCGGTGGATTATGATAAAGAAGAATTCGCCCGCATCAAAAAGGCTGCGGCAAAGATCCAGTCCGACAGCGACGTGCTCGTCGTCATCGGAATCGGCGGCAGCTATCTGGGCGCCCGCGCCGCCATTGAAGCGCTGAAGGGAACGCTTTACAACAACACCTGCAAGGGAACGCCGCAGATTTTTTATGTGGGCAATTCCATCAGCCCCGCCTATCTGCAGAGCGTGCTGGATGCCTGCGAAGGCAAGGATATTTCCGTGAACGTCATTTCCAAATCCGGCACCACGACCGAGCCGGCGCTGGCGTTCCGCATCTTCAAGGCCCTGCTGGAGAAAAAGTACGGTAAGGACGGAGCGAAAGGCCGTATTTACGCCACAACGGACAAGGCGCGCGGCACGCTGAAAGAACTTTCCGCAGACGAGGGCTACGAAACATTCGTTGTGCCGGACGATGTGGGAGGCCGCTATTCGGTGCTGACGGCTGTAGGCCTGCTGCCCATCGCCGCCGCGGGCTGCGACATCGACGCGCTGATGGCGGGCGCCGCCAAAGCACGGGAGGAACTGGCCGTGTGCAGCACGCAGAATGAATGCTACCGCTATGCTGCGGCGCGCAATATCCTGTACCGCAAGGGAAAGAGCGTGGAACTGATGGCTTGCTATGAGCCGAATTTCACGATGATGAACGAGTGGTACAAACAGCTTTTCGGCGAGAGCGAGGGCAAGGACCAGAAGGGCCTGTTCCCCGCCAGCGTTATTTTTTCCACCGATCTGCATTCCATGGGCCAGTTCGTGCAGGATGGCGCGCGCATCATGTTCGAGACGGTGGTGGACATCAAACAGCCTCAGCGCGATTTGTACATTGAAAAAAGCGCAGACAACTTCGACGGCCTGGATTTCCTGGCCGGGCAGGATATGAGCGTGGTGAACCGCAAGGCGATGGAGGGAACTATTCTGGCCCACACCGACGGCGGCGTGCCCAACATCATTCTGGAGGTCGACAGCCTGACGGAGGCCGACCTTGGCTATCTGATTTATTTCTTTGAGAAAGCCTGCGCCATCAGCGGTTATATGCTTGGGGTAAACCCCTTTAACCAGCCCGGCGTGGAAAGCTACAAGAAAAACATGTTCGCCCTGCTCGGCAAACCCGGCTACGAGGCCCAGAAAGCAGAGCTTGAGGCGAAACTTCGTTAATCACACCGGACGGTGTTAAAATAAAGGAGGCTATTCCTATGATTCAATTGATTGTTGGTGGCAAAGGCTCCGGCAAAACGAAAAAGATGATCGACATGATCAACGATTCCGCGAAAACCACCCCCGGCAATATTGTATGCATTGAAAAATCCATGAAGCTCACGTATGATATTGACCACGCGGCGCGCCTGATCGACGTTGACGAGTATAAAATTTCCGGTTACGACATGCTGTACGGCTTTATCGCCGGCATCCTGGCAGGCAACTACGACATCGTGGAGGTCTACCTGGACGGCGTGCTGAAGCTGGGCAACCACGATCTGGATGGCCTCGGCAAGCTGCTGGACGAACTGAACGTGCTTGCGGGCGACGGTGTAAAAGTCGTTGTCACCGTGTCGGCGGACATGGACGTCCTGCCTGAGAGCGTCAAAAAATACGCATAAGAACAAACGCCATCAAGGGCAGGGGGCGCGGCAGGCCGCGCCCCCTGTTCCTGTGAGATTCGACGCAAGTTTTTGTGCAAATGGTCTTGACAAGCCCCCATATTATGGGTATAATAACTAGGCAACCTTTGAGGAGGCTCATCATGCTGCTTGACATCAAAAAGATTTTCGGTACGTATGACGAGCCTGTCACCGCAGCGCTGGAACTGGATCTCTCTGAAGAAGATTTCCCGGGATATACAGTGCCGGGCACGGTGGAGGCGCGCATCACTGCAACGCTTCAGGGGCGGATGCTTGAGATCGCGCTGGATATCACCGCGGATGTAGCGTTTGCCTGTGCGCGGTGTCTGGAGGAACGTACGCGGCGGTTCCATGTCATAAAGACATATTGCGTGCGCGAGGCGGATCTGAGCGACCCGGATGCGGAGCTTAGCTTTACGCCCGACGGCAAGCTGGACGTAAGAGAGCTTGCGTACACCGAGCTTGTGCTCGAAGTGCCCACCGTGCTGCTTTGCAGCGACGATTGTGCAGGGCTGTGCCCGGTTTGCGGCAACCGAAAACCATGCTCTTGCAGGCATGAAACCAGCGGTTCCGTGGACGAAAGGCTTTCTATATTGAAACAACTGCTCAACGATTAGATTCACATCATGAGGAGGTGCTTATAGTGGCAGTACCCAAGAGAAAGGTTTCCAAGGCAAGACGTGATAAACGGCGCTCCTCTGTGTGGAAGCTTACCGCCCCCACGCTGACAAAGTGCACGCAGTGCGGCGAATACAAACTTCCCCACCAGGTATGCGGCAATTGCGGCTACTACAAGGGCAAGGAAATCGTCAAAAAGGAAGCGTAATCAGCTTCCCGCAAAAGGAGAGGGAGCGATCCTTCTCCTTTTTATTTTTGCCGCAGAAGGAGGCGGGCACATGGCGGTAAAGATCACGGGCGCGGACAGGGGTACCCCTGCAGAGCAGGCGGGCCTTGCCGGCACCACGCTGCTGTCCATCGACGGCAACGAGATCAACGATATGCTGGACTATGAGTTCTTTTCCTCCGGCCCGAAGCTGGAGCTGGCCCTGGTGCGGGGCGCGAAGCTGGAATATGTTTGTGTGGAAAAGGATGAGTATGCGCCGCTGGGGTGCGCTTTCGAGAGCTACCTCATCGACAAAAAGCACTCCTGCCGCAACAAATGCATGTTCTGCTTCATCGACCAGCTCCCCAGCGGCCTGCGGGAGACGCTGTATTTCAAGGACGACGACGAGCGTCTGTCTTTTCTGTTCGGAAATTATATCACGCTGACGAACCTGAACGCCCACGAAGTGGAGCGTATCAAAAAAATGCACATCTCGCCCATCAACATTTCCGTGCATACCGTGGAACCGGAGCTGCGTGTGAAAATGATGACGAACAGGCACGCGGGCGAGGTGCTGAAATACATCGACGAGTTTGCCGGAGCGGGCATTGAGATGAACTGCCAGCTTGTGATGTGCCGCGGCGTCAACGATGGCGGGCACCTGCGCAAAAGCCTGGAAAAGCTGGGCGGCCTGTACCCGGCGGTGCGCAGCATCGCGGCCGTGCCCACGGGCCTGACACGCTACCGCGACGGCCTGTATCCGTTGGAGCCGTACGACAGGGAGAGCGCCTGTGCGGTGCTGGATATCCTTGAAGAATATGGTGAAAAATATAAGCGGCAGTACGGCGTGCGCGTGGTGTATCCCGGCGATGAATGGTTTCTGTTGGCGGGCAGGCCCATCCCGCCGGATGAATATTACGATGATTATGTACAGCTGGAGAATGGCGTAGGCATGTGGCGCTTGCTGCACGATGAGTTCATGAACGCGCTGCCGGACCAAAAGCATACGCTGCTGCCGCGCGCCATCGATGTGGCCACGGGTACGCTGGCGTATCCGCTCATCCGCATGCTGGCGGATACGCTCCAGAGCCTGCACCGCAACGTAAAGGTGACGGTCCACTGCATCCGGAACGATTTTTTCGGCGGGAACGTCAGCGTTGCGGGCCTCATCACCGGCACAGACCTGATCGCACAGCTGAAAGGGAAGCTGCGCAGCCATACGCTGGGCATCCCCGAGGTGATGCTGCGGGAGGAGAAGGACAAATTCCTGGACGACGTTACCGTCAAGCAGCTGGAAAAGGCGTTGGGCGTGCGCGTGCGCATCCTGCCGCAGAACGGCGGGGAACTGCTGAAAGCCATGCTGAAGTGAGAAAGCTGCGGAAGCCTGATACAAAAGAAAGGAAGACCTATGGGAAAACCCATCGTAGCCATCGTGGGGCGGCCGAATGTCGGCAAATCCACATTGTTCAATAAGCTGGTAGGCCAGAGGCTGGCAATTGTCGAAGACACTCCCGGCGTCACGCGGGACCGCCTGTACGGCAACTGCGAATGGCAGGACCACCGTTTTCTGCTCATCGATACCGGCGGCATCGAGCCAAAAGCGGACGACGTGCTGCTGCGTCATATGCGCGGGCAGGCGCAGCTCGCCATCGATACTGCGGACGCCATCCTGTTTGTGACGGACATCCGCAGCGGCGTCACCGCGCAGGATCAGGACATCGCGGCCATGCTCATGCGCAGCGGCAAGCCTGTGTTCCTTGTGGTAAACAAGGTAGACGGTGTGGGCGAGCCGCCCATGGAACTGTATGACTTTTATTCGTTGGGCATCGGCGAACCGTATCCGGTTTCCTCCGTGCACGGCCACGGCACGGGCGACCTGCTGGAAGCGGTGTGCGCCTGCCTGCCTGGGAATGAAGATGGAGAGGATGAGGACGAGCGCATCGGCGTGGCGGTCATCGGCCGCCCCAACGTAGGCAAGTCCAGCCTGGTCAACCATATCCTGGGCGAGGAACGCATGATCGTCGCCAACGAGGCGGGCACCACCCGGGACGCGGTGGACAGTGATGTGGACAACCGGTACGGCAAATTTACGTTCATCGACACTGCCGGCCTGCGCAAACGCGGCAAAGTGGAGGACGGCGTGGAGCGGTACAGCGTGCTGCGCAGTCTGGCGGCCGTGGAGCGCGCCAAGGTGTGTGTCATCATGATCGACGCCACAGAGGGCTTTACCGAGCAGGATTCTAAGGTGGCGGGCTTCGCCCACGAGCAGGGCAAGGCGTGCATCATTGCCGTCAACAAATGGGACGCGGTGGAGAAAGACGATAAGACCATGGATGTACAGCGCAAAAAGCTGATGAACGATTTCAGCTTTATGTCTTACGCACCCATCATCTTCATTTCGGCAAAAACGGGCCAGCGTGTGGAACGTTTGTTCGAGCTGATCAAGTTTGTGGACAGCCAGAACGCCATGCGCGTGACCACGGGCATGCTGAACGATCTGTTGGCCCGGGCTACGGCGCGCGTGCAGCCGCCCAGCGACAAAGGCAAACGCCTGAAGATCTATTACATGACCCAGATCGCCACGCGCCCGCCCACGTTCGTCTGCTTCTGCAACTCCAAGCAGCTGTTCCATTTTTCTTACGGGCGTTATATCGAGAATCAGATCCGCGAGACCTTCGGCCTGGAGGGGACGCCCGTGCGCATCGTTATCCGCGAGCGCGGGGAAAAGGTGTAGCTGCCCGTACAGGGCCGGAAGAGCGTGCCGCGCGGCACGCCGGAACAAAGGCGGCGGGCGGTGTGCCCGGCGCTGAATACAGGAGGGATTACCGATGCTGCAAACCGTGCTGTGCGGCGCGGCATGTGCTGCCGCCGCGTATCTGCTTGGCTCTCTGAGCTTTTCCATCATCGTGACAAGGCTTTTGTATCACAAGGACATCCGCACCTTCGGCTCCGGCAACGCGGGTATGACCAATGTGCTGCGCACCTTTGGAAAAGGCGCGGCGGCGCTCACCATTGTGGGCGATATCGGAAAAGGTATCCTGGCGGTGCTGCTGGCGAAATGGGCGTTCGGTGCGTTTACGGCGGCAGACCCTATCTACGGTGCCTATATCGCGGCGTTTTGTGCGGTTCTGGGGCATGTGTACCCGGTATATTTCGGCTTCAAGGGCGGCAAGGCTGTGTCTGTGGCCACGGGCACGATCATTGCCATCAAGCCGGTGCTTATTTTGCCTTTGTTGGCGGTGTTTTTTATCGTGTTCCTGTGCAGCAAAATGGTTTCTCTGGCAAGCATCTGCTGCGCGGCGGCGTATCCCGCCGTTACATTTCTGTATTTTTATTTTGTGGCCGGGCGCGACGTCGTGCTCACCACTTGCTGCGCGGCGGTCATCGGCGGATTGGTTATATGGCTGCACCGGAGCAATATCCAGCGCATTAAAAACGGGACGGAATACAAGTTCGGGCAGAAGAAAAAATAAAGACGGGCTTTTGTCATCCGGCAGATTCACTGCAGGAGCTTGGCAATGCTGATTTTATAAGACGATCAAAGCGCACAGACGGAGTTTTCCGTCTGTGCGCTTTGATTTTACAAAAGGGTACAGGTGTTGTATAGTAAACGGTAGAGCAATATCGGAGAAAAGCGATAGGGAAAATTATAGGAAACGGGGATAGTCAAAGATGAGCGGAAAGCTTAGAATCGGAATTATCGGCTGCGGGGACTTTTTGCGGCTGCGCGCTGCCGATTTGCTCAGCAGCCGGCAAGTCGAGGTGAAGCTGTTGTATTCTCCGGTGAACAGCGCAAATGCGGAACGGTATGCGGAGATTTTCGGCGCGAAGGCGGCAGACAGCCCGGAGGCGATTATAAACGATCCGGAGATAGATGTAGTGTGTGTGTTTGTGCCGCCGTTTGCACGGAAAGAATATGTTCTGGCGGCGGCGAAAGCCGGAAAGCAGATCGTTGCCACAAAACCGTTGGCTGCGGACCTTTCAGACGCACGGGAAATGACCGAGGCGGTGGAGCAGGGTCGGTCAAGTCGTCGGCAGGCACATATACAGCCTGTACTGAGGTGATGGAACCATTCTTGGTAGAAGTGATTCGCTCCTGCATGG
>ERZ773109.2194-NODE-2194-length-10727-cov-4.727136_pt1 | contig 10727 bp, 7 predicted proteins | sample MGYA00580569_ERZ773109 | MGnify/ENA primary metagenome ERZ773109 (study PRJEB29015, sample SAMEA2737852) | human gut metagenome | biome: human gut; feature: human-associated habitat; material: faeces | place: China | collected 2012 ...
ATTATCGGTCAGGGACAGATTGATAAGATCTTAAGCGGTAAGCCGGAAGAGAGAAGAGAACTTTTTGATGAGGCCGCCGGAATTGTAAAATATAAGAGAAGAAAGTCCCTTTCTTTGAAAAAGCTGGAGGATGAACGGCAGAATCTTACCCGCGTGAATGATATTCTTGCAGAGCTTGAGAAACAGATCGGTCCCTTGGAAAGACAGTCAGAGACAGCCAGAATCTATCTGAAGATGAAAGAAGAATTAAAAACATATGACATTAATATGTTTTTGCTGGAGGAAGAGCGGCTGCAGGAGCGTATTCGTGAAGTCGGTGGGAAATATGAGATTGCTTCTCAGGAGATGCAGGAATCAAATGCCCGTTATGAGAAGATGAAAGCAGAATACGAGGCAATCGAGGAAGAAGTAGATCAGATTGATCTTGCAATTGAAACTGCGAAGAACCAGATGAATGAGACGAATCTTTTAAAGCAACAGCTGGAAGGCCAGATCAATGTCCTGAAAGAGCAGATTAATACAGCCCGTATGAATGATGAGCATTATGATCATCGCCTGAGTACGATCGTCAGTGAGATAGATACGAGGCAGCAGCAGAAAAGAGAGCTTGAAGAAGAGAAGAAAAGAATTTCAGAACAGTTAGAATCAGCCAGTGGACAGGATACAGAAGCACAGCAGAGTTTAATTGAGATTCAGTCAAAGATTGCAGAACATAGTACTGAAATCGAGCAGAAGAAGCGGGAGATCATGGACCTGCTTGGAAATCGTGCTTCAACAAAAGCTAAGATTCAGCATTTTGATACAACGAAAGAACAGATCCAGACACGGAAGGCTGTCGTTGCCAGAAATATTCTTGAGATTTCGACGGTAGCAGAAGGACAGAACAACAGACTTAAGAAGTATGAAGAAGAACTTGGTCAGATCCGTGAGCGCATTCAAACCTATAAGGATAAGATTTCCCTGAACGAAGAGGAACTTGGCAAGCTTCAGAATGAGCTGAAAGAGAAGCAGGAAAAGTTACGGATCGGACAGACCGCTTATCACAGAGAATCTTCCCGTCTGGAGTCATTAAAGAATATTACAGAGCGCTATGACGGATATGGTAACAGTATCCGAAAGGTAATGTCGAATAAAGAACGTGAGAAAGGTCTGATCGGTGTTGTAGCGGATATCATTAAGGTTGATAAGGAATATGAGATTGCTATTGAGACAGCACTTGGAGGAAGTATTCAGAATATTGTTACAGATAATGAAGATACAGCCAAGCGTATGATTGATTTCCTTAAGCGTAATAAATTCGGAAGGGCAACATTTCTTCCGCTGACAAGTATGCATGGCGGCGGAGGAATCAGGAATCTGGAAGCACTTAAAGAGCCGGGAGTGATCGGACTTGCGAATACATTGATCCATGTGGAATCAAGATTTGACGGACTGGCAGATCAGCTGCTTGGGCGTACGATCGTAGTAGACCACATCGATCACGGAATCGCAATTGCGAGAAAATACCGCCAGTCTCTGCGTCTGGTCACATTGGAAGGTGACCTGATCAATCCGGGCGGGTCCATGACAGGTGGTGCATTTAAGAATTCAAGTAATCTGCTGAGCAGACGCCGCGAAATCGAAGAATTCGAGAAGACGGTTGATATGCTCAAGTCTGACATGGATGTGCTGGAAAAAGAAGTTACAGAGGCGAAGAACCGTCGTGCAGCATGCTACAATGTGATTGATGAAGTACAGGAACATTTAAGAGAAGAATCAGTGCTGGAGAATACTGCGCGAATGAATGTTGCACAGGTACAGAGAGAACAGTTAGAATCGAAACAGCGTTACGAAGGATTCCTGAAAGAACAGAAAGCATTGCTTCAGGAGCTGGATGAAATCAATGAGAACGAAGATTCTATCCAAATGGAACTTGAGACATCAGAGAAGCTGGAAAAAGAGCTGAATGAACAGATTGAAGCTTTGCAGATGCAGTTGGAGAAAGAAAGAGAGGATGAGGCTGTCCAGATGAAACAGTCTGAGGAAGTCCATCTTTCACTGGCAGGTCTGGATCAGCAGAAAACGTTTATTGTAGAAAATATTTCCCGTATCGAGGAAGAAATCGCTCGCTACGCAAAAGAGCAGGAAGAACTCTCAGAAAATCGTGGAGATGTATCGGACGAAATTTTGCGAAAAGAAAATGAGATCGAAGGGCTTAAGAAAACGATTGAAGATTCAAAAGATCTGTTTACAGAAATCGGTGAAGAGATTAAAGTACAGAGCAAGAAGCGAGAGGAACTGAATCAGCAGCACAAAGATTTCCTGAGACAAAGAGAAGAACTTGCGAAGCATGTGTCAGATCTTGATAAAGAATGTTTCCGTTTAAATAGCCAGAAAGAAGGCTATGAGGAAGCGTCAGAGAAGCAGATGAATTACATGTGGGAGGAATATGAGCTCACTTACAATCATGCGAAAGAACTTCGTAATGAGACACTGACAGACCTGGCATTGATGAAGAAAAAGATCCAGGAACTTAAGAATGAGATCCGAAAGCTTGGTTCGGTCAATGTCAACGCAATTGAGGATTACAAAAATGTATCTGAGCGTTATACATTCTTGAAAGGTCAGCATGACGATCTTGTGGAAGCAGAAGCTTCTCTTGAGCAGATCATTGAGGAACTCGATGTTGCGATGCGCAAGCAGTTTACAGAACAGTTTGCGAGAATTGCGACAGAGTTCAATGATGTATTCCGTCAGCTTTTTGGAGGCGGAAAAGGTTCGCTTGAACTTCAGGAGGACGTAGACATCCTTGAGGCAGGAATACACATCATTGCACAGCCGCCTGGAAAGAAACTACAGAATATGATGCAGCTTTCAGGTGGAGAGAAGGCGCTGACTGCAATCGCATTACTATTTGCAATCCAGAATCTGAAGCCATCTCCGTTCTGTCTCCTTGATGAGATTGAAGCGGCACTGGATGATAACAATGTAGATCGTTATGCGAAATATTTACATAAGCTGACAAAATATACACAGTTCATTGTCATTACCCACAGACGTGGTACAATGGCAGCAGCAGACCGGTTGTATGGAATCACCATGCAGGAAAAAGGTATATCCACACTTGTTTCTGTGGATCTGTTGGAAGATGATCTGGAAAAATAAACCTGTTTTTATTGTAAACAGGGTATTAAGAGAACAGGAGGCTTGAAAATGGGAGAAGAAAAAAAGGGATTTTTTAAACGACTTGTATCCGGTCTGACAAAGACAAGAGATAATATTGTGTCCGGTATGGACAGTATTTTTCATGGATTTTCCAAGATTGATGATGACTTTTATGAAGAACTGGAAGAAACTCTGATCATGGGAGATCTTGGTGTCAGAGCAACAATGGACATCATTGAAGATTTAAAGGTTAAAGTAAAAGAGCAGCATATCAAGGAACCGATTGAATGCAGACAGCTTGTGATCGACAGTATTCGTGAACAGATGGATGTCGGAGAGACAGCATATGAGTTTGAGAATCGTCAGAGTGTGGTTTTCGTGATCGGAGTAAATGGTGTTGGTAAAACAACAACGATCGGTAAACTTGCAGGAAAGCTGAAAGCACAGAATAAGAAAGTGATCCTTGCGGCAGCGGACACATTCCGTGCGGCAGCAGGAGAGCAGTTAAAAGAATGGTCCAACCGTGCCGGTGTTGAGATGATCGGCGGTCAGGAAGGTGCAGATCCGGCATCAGTTGTATATGATGCGGTTGCTGCTGCGAAAGCGAGAAAGGCAGATGTACTTCTGTGCGATACAGCCGGAAGACTTCATAATAAGAAGAACCTGATGGAAGAGCTTAAGAAGATCAATCGTGTGATCGACAGAGAGTATCCGGATGCGTTCCGTGAGACACTGGTTGTGTTGGATGCAACGACAGGACAGAATGCACTTGCCCAGGCAAAGGAATTCAATGAAGTAACAGATATAACAGGAATTGTTCTGACAAAGATGGATGGAACAGCCAAAGGAGGAATTGCAGTAGCAATCCAGTCTGAACTTGGTATCCCGGTAAAATATATCGGTGTAGGAGAAACAATTGATGACTTGCAGAAATTTGATTCAGAGGAGTTCGTAAACGCGTTATTTTACAGAGAGGAAGAAAGACCATGATGACATTAGAGAAATTTGAAGAAGCTAGCGAACTGGTAAAAAAGGTAACAAATCCTACAAAACTCATTTACAGTGAATACTTAAGTGCACAGACAGGAGCAAAGGTTTATTTAAAACCGGAAAATATGCAGCACACAGGAGCTTATAAGATCCGTGGTGCATATTACAAGATCAGCACACTGACAGACGAAGAAAGAAGCCGTGGACTGATCACAGCGTCAGCAGGAAATCATGCACAGGGCGTTGCATTTGCAGCAAAACAGTTTGGATGCAAAGCTACGATTGTTATGCCTACAGTTACACCGCTGATCAAAGTAAACCGTACAAAAAGCTTTGGAGCAGACGTAGTACTTCATGGTGATGTTTATGATGATGCTTACGCATATGCATGTAAACTTGCAGAAGAGAACGGATATACATTCGTTCATCCGTTTAATGACCTTGATGTTGCTACAGGTCAGGGAACAATCGCAATGGAGATCGTTCAGGAACTCCCGACTGTAGATTATATCCTTGCACCAATCGGTGGAGGCGGACTGATCACAGGTGTTTCTACACTTGCCAAGATGCTGAATCCAAAGATCAAAGTAATCGGTGTAGAGCCGTCAGAAGCGGCCAGTATGACAGCAGCCCTGAAAGCAGGAGAGCCTGTAGAACTTCCATCTGCAAATACAATCGCAGACGGAACAGCTGTAAAAGAAGTTGGAGATAAAGTTGTTCCTTATGTGAAAGAGAATGTAGATGATATTCTTCTCGTAGATGATGATGAGCTGATTGGTGCATTCCTTGATATGGTAGAAAACCACAAAATGATCGTAGAGAATTCAGGTCTTCTTTCCGTAGCTGCATTAAAGCAGATGGACATCAAAGGAAAGAAAGTAGTCTGTGTATTAAGTGGTGGAAATATGGATGTTATCACAATGTCCTCGATCGTCCAGCACGGATTGATCCAGAGAGACCGTATCTTCTCTGTATCCGTACTTCTTCCGGATAAGCCGGGTGAACTTGCACGTGTGGCACAGACAGTCGCAGATGTACAGGGTAACATCATTAAACTGGAACATAATCAGTTTGTAAGCACAAACAGAAACGCAGCCGTAGAACTTCGTATCACAATGGAAGCATTCGGAACAGATCATAAGAAGAAGATTCTGGATACACTTGATAAGGCTGGATTCAGACCAAAACTGATCAGTGCGAAGCTGTATTAATTGGTATTAAACAGCCTATAGAATGGTGTCGCAAGGCCAGCCCTGCTATTACCACGAGCACCGGCCCGCTTTACCTCATCCCTTTGAAAGTATGTAACATAAGAGCCAGAACAGTTACCGTGTGTGGTGCCTGTTCTGGCTCTTATTAACATACTGAACAAAGTGTATTCGGAACGCTCCTGCCTTACATGTGCTCGTGGCAACAGCAGGACTGTCCTTGCTTACATATTCCAAACGGGATATTTAATTCCAATCAGACAAATCTAGAAAACAAATTACAGAATCTGTAGGTAAACGTAAACGGATGTTTTGTCGACTAAGATAATCGTCCCCTTTTTACGCACGTACTAAGTTTGTATTTTGTTTTCTGGATTCATTTCATTTGGAATAGCACTTACTCATTTGAAAAGCTGAGTGAGGGAGCCACTGTATTGTTGAGGACACATTTAAGGCAGGAGCGTTCCGAATACACTTTGCAGAATCTGTTAGAAAAAGCCAAACACGAATCACACACGGTGAGTGCTCTGGCTTTTTCGTTACAGATTGTCAAAGGGATGAGGTAAAGCGGGCCGGTGTCCGATGCAATACAGTGACTCCCTCACGTCTGTTTTTATCAAAAGTACTTATTTGAGTGATAATGAATCCAAGTTCAACAAATTACAACACCCCTATAAAACGATGGAATGCCTCCAGTCCTTTTTCATCACACTTATAAACTCCAGCATCTTCGAGTACTTCGCAGAATACTTTTCCGACTTCCTGCTGAAGGATCTCTTCAACATTCTCCTCTGTGATGGATGTGTAATTTGGAAGGAATTCATCTACCCAGTCAGCGTGTTTTGCAATCTGTTCATTGCTGCGGATATCTTTTTCTGTCAGGATGTAATCTTTCAGAAGTTCCATCTCTCCTTTTAATCTTGCAGGGAGAACAGCAAGTCCCATTACTTCGATAAGACCGATGTTTTCTTTCTTAATATGGTGCAGTTTAGCATGTGGATGGTAGACACCAAGCGGGTGTTCTTCTGTTGTGATATTATTTCTCAATGTCAGGTCGAGTTCGTAGAGATCTCCACGCTTTCTTGCAATCGGTGTGATCGTGTTGTGCGGTGTACCGTCTGTCTCAGCGAAGATGAAAGCATCTTCATCTGTATAAGATCTCCATGCATTTAAAATGTGTTCAGCCAGATCAATCAGAGGTTTTACTTCTTTGCTCTGAAGACGGATAACAGACAGAGGCCATTTTACGATACCGGCAGTTACATCTTCGTAACCTTTCACAGTGAAGTGTTCAATGATCGGAGCTTTCGCCATTGCGAAAGTATAATTTCCACCCTGGAAATGATCGTGGCTTAAGATAGAACCGCCAACGATCGGAAGGTCTGCATTGGATCCCAGGAAGTAGTGTGGGAAAAGCTTGATGAAATCAAAGAGCTTTTCAAATGCATTACGATCGATCTTCATTGGAATATGCTGTCCGTTGAATACGATGCAGTGTTCGTTATAGTATACATAAGGGGAGTACTGGAATCCCCAAGGGTTATCCTGAATTGTGATCGGGATGATTCTGTGGTTCTCACGGGCCGGGTGATCGAGGCGTCCTGCATAACCTTCATTTTCTACGCAAAGTTGACATTTTGGATAGGAAGAGGATTTCGCTTTTCCCGCTGCTGCAATCGCTTTTGGATCTTTCTCTGGTTTGGAAAGATTGTAATGTCAAGAGTACCGTATTTTGTGTCAACCGTCCATTTGCGATCCTTGGCAATGCGGTATCTGCGGATATAATCACTGTCCTGGCTTAATTTGTAATAATAATCAGTAGCTGTCTCCGGAGAAACTTTGTATTTTTCCCAGAAAGTCTGCTGGACCTGAGCTGGGCGTGGCATCAGAGTATTCATCAGTTTTGTATCAAATAAATCACGGTAGCCGATGCTGTTTTCAATGATTCCGCGTTCTGCGGCGATATCTAAAAGTTCTGCAAGAATGTCTTCCAGAACAAGATTGTTCAGATCACAGTCAACATCTTCATAGTTATCTTCGTGGAACAGATCCAGAAGAAGATTCGTTGTATAAATTCTTTCGGATTCCGGAGTGATTCCGGTATTGATTCCGTACTGTACTAATTTTTTGATCGCATCATAAAGCATATGTCAAGAACCTCCTTAAATTAAGGAATGCCAATGACATTCCTATAACAAAATATACATTATTTCACATCTGATCTTAGCAGAGACGAGAAGCACCGTCTCCGATATCTACTGTGTAGAACTCAGCTTCATGTCCTACTTTTTCAAGATATGTTTTTCCGATTGTTTCGATAAATGTATCTACAGATTCATCTTTTACGATGCTGACTGTGCAACCGCCAAATCCGCCGCCTGTGATACGGGAACCGAGAACACCAGGAATCTTCCATGCAAGGTCTACAAGGATATCAATCTCTTCACAGGATACATCATAATCATCACGCAGTGAAATGTGAGACTGATTCATTAATTTTCCGAAGCTTTCAATGTCTCCGGCTTTCAGTGCTGTAACAGCATCGATTGTACGCTGGTTTTCGTATACAGCATGTTTTGCACGCTGTAACTGGATCTCATCTTTGATCAAGGATTTGTGTGCCTCGAATTCTTCAGGAGTAAGATCGCCAAGTGCCTGAATGTCAAGTTCGCTCTGAAGTGCTTTCAGTGCAGCAGCACATTCGTTTCTTCTGTCGTTATAAGCAGAATCAACAAGACTATGCTTTACTTTACTGTTTGTGATCACAATCTTGGCACCATCAAGAACGCAAGGTGCATATTCGTAGCTTAAATCACTTGTGTCAAGGAAAATTGCGTGGTCTTTTTTACCCATGGCAACAGCAAACTGATCCATGATACCACAGTTGCATCCGTTGAAGTTATTCTCTGAATACTGGCCGATCAGTGCAAGATCTGTCATGGAAAGATCTTTGATCTCGAACAGGTCTGTCAGGATCACACCAGTGAGAACTTCAAGGGAAGCAGAAGAGGAAAGTCCGGAACCGTTCGGGATATTTCCCCAGATTACCATATCAAAACCACTTGTGATTGTATGTCCTTTTTCTTTGAACGCCCAGACTACACCAAGCGGATAGTTTGCCCAGTTGTATTCTTTTTTATTTGTCAGATCATCAAGAGATGCTTCTACAACACCAAAGGAGTCCAGATTCATGGAATAAAAATGGATCTTGTTATCCTCTCTTTTGCGTGCAGCACCGTAAGTACCAAGTGTCAGTGCACAAGGAAATACATGTCCACCGTTATAATCTGTGTGTTCACCAATCAGATTCACGCGTCCAGGAGAAAAGTAAAAACGAGCTCCTTCGGAATCACCAAAAAGTTCTGCAAACATATCAAACAATTTTTTCTTCATCATCATTTACCTCCATTAAAAGTAATCCAGTCGATCAGATTTATTTATATTTATTATATCGTTAATGAGTGAAAACGTCTATAAAAAATACGTGCTGTGGCATGTAATAATGTTGCATTAAAAAGACGAGGTGTTATAATAGATTACAGGATACGGGAAAGGAGCCGGGAGATGACAGAGACTTACAAACATTCGTATAAGTCAGGAGAAATTCTGATGACTTCGTTGTCTGTATATAACACGGGATATCAAAGGTGTGAAGCGGGATATCAGTGGGGGCCAGGAGTCAGGGATCATTATTGTATCCATCATATTTTGTCGGGAACAGGATACTATACAGTTGGAGAAAAGACGTGGAAATTAGAAGCCGGAGATACGTTTATCTTATATCCGGGCGTGGAAGTAAAGTATTATGCCGATCAGCAGGAACCATGGGAATATGCCTGGGCTGGATTTATGGGGACGGATGCGGCATCGATCATTCGAAATACAGGTTTTCTGAAAGAACGTCCTTTTTTAAAAAGAGGAAATGTGCCGGATGAACAGATCCGGAATGGATTGGAACAGATTTATAATGCAAAGGGCAATGGGTATGAAGAAGCGGTTGCCATGACCGGAGCACTTTACAGTCTTCTGTCAGTCTTTATGCACTATCATGAAGGGGAAGATCAGGAAAGAGATGCAAAGCTTTTGTATGTAGAAAAGGCAGAAAATTATATTGAAACCAATTATTCTTATCCCGTGACAGTGGAAGATATCGCAGACTATGTAGGAATCAGCAGAAGTCATCTGTTTCGCTCTTTTCAGACCTATATGAATTGTTCACCAAAAGAATATCTGACAGAATACAGAATCCAGCAGGCTTGCCGTCTGCTGAAAGAGACGGGGCTGTCGGTTTCGGCGATTGCATATTCTGTTGGTTTTGAGAATAATCTTTATTTTTCGAAGGCATTTCGAAAAGTGAAGAAGACAAGTCCGACGGAATACAGAGAAAAGCATAGAAAAAAGAAGGAATGATGCCGAGGCGCAGGACATAAGAATAGAGTAAGAATGTCAAAGGCGGGAAGCTGTTATGATGTCTGGAAAAAGTTGGGGTTATGTAGTACAGTTTTTCTGTCTTCTGGTGTTTTTTGGCATGTCCCCATTTCTGATAAAGATGGATGGGAGAAAAACAATGAGTGTCTCATCTGATTCAGTGCGAAGTCAGAATGTATCAGATGAGGTAAAACCGGTTGCTGCGCTTACATTTGATGACGGTCCTAATGCATCCTCTACCCCGATTCTGTTGGATGGATTAAAGGAACGTAAAGTGAGGGCGACCTTTTTTCTGATCGGCGAAAATGTAGAAAAAGATGAGAATGAAAAAATTGTGAAAAGAATGTATGAGGAAGGTCATTTGATCGGAAATCATACTTATACGCATTGCAATCTGTCAAAGCTGGAAACGGGAGAAGCAAAGAAAGAACTGGAACAGACAGATACAGTGATTGAAAAGATAACGGGAAAACAACCGGTGTTCGCAAGAGCGCCTTACGGGGAACTCCCGGTGGACAGCGAACAAGATCTGAGCAGAATATATATCGGATGGACGGTGGATCCGCTGGACTGGATGACCGAAGATGCAGGGGCGGTTGTAAAAACAGTTGTGGAAGAGATAAATCCGGGAGATGTTATTTTATTGCATGACTGTTATCCTTCTTCTGTGCAGGCGGCTATACGGATTGTAGATCTGTTGCAGGGAAAAGGCTATGAGTTTGTGACAGTGGATCATCTGATCATGGATTAAAAATGTGAATATAAGATTGAAAACAGGAGAGAAACATGGATTTATTTGATTATATGAGAGAGACAAATAAAGAGAAGGAATCCCCGCTTGCATCCAGGATGCGTCCGGTGACACTGGATGAAGTAGTGGGACAGAAGCATATCATAGGAAAAGATAAATTGCTTTACCGGGCAATTAAGGCAGATAAGCTGAGTTCTTTGATTTTT
>ERZ773109.2203-NODE-2203-length-10704-cov-3.183679_pt1 | contig 10704 bp, 13 predicted proteins | sample MGYA00580569_ERZ773109 | MGnify/ENA primary metagenome ERZ773109 (study PRJEB29015, sample SAMEA2737852) | human gut metagenome | biome: human gut; feature: human-associated habitat; material: faeces | place: China | collected 2012 ...
CCCATCGCTATATCAGCATTCATAGCAGCCGAAGTGAGCTCAGAGATGCCGCGCATGGCTTTTGAGATGGGGCGGGTATTCCTTTCGATACCTGAGGCGATACCCAGCGGGATAAATTTGCCGACCTCGTCGCGCATTAGCCTGGAAGGAGAATTGATGCCGAAGAAAGAACAAATGGCGTCAAATGCCGATTTTGCAATATTGATCGCTGCATCCCACAACGCTCCCGCCATAGCGCCGATACCATTGATAAGACCGATGATAATGTCTTTCCCGAGCTGGAGCCAGTCCACTTCCAGAATGGTATCCCACAGCATCCCTGCGATTTCGCCTGCAGCGGCAATAATATCCGGCAGAGCGTTTCCGATTCCCTTGATTAAACTGACGATCATATCGAACCCAGCAGAAAGAATCTGCGGGAAATTTTGAATAAGCCCTTTCACCATGGATAAAATTGCCTTCGCGGCTGCCACGAGCATTTGCGGGAGGGCTTGTCTTATTCCGTCGATCAGAGACATGAGCACATCTATGCCGGTCTGGATGTACAGCGGGTAGTTCGCCACGAATGTGTTTACCAACGTTGTAATGATGTCGAGCGCCATCTGAAACACCTGTGGCAGAGATGACGCTATTCCGCCGATGACCTGGGTGAGGATTTCTCCGCCCTGCTGGAGCAATTGCGGCCACATTGTGGAAAATCCCGTGCACAGCTGTGCAACGATTTGCTGCGCCGACGCAAGCATTTGCGGGAGGCCCGATGCCATACCAGCCTGCATTTGCGGAAGAAACTCCATGAAAGCCGAAACCAACTGCGGCAGGGCCGTTTGAATGAACGTTACAAGCGCACCGGGCAATGCGCTGAGAATATTCCATACTGAGGGCAGCAAATTTCCGACCAAAAAAGTGGTTACGGTCTGTGCGAGCGCTTGCAATGCAGGGCCTACATCCTGCCCAAGCGTAAGTTGACCGAGCACATTTTTGAATGCGGCCTTCATAGATGCGAAAGAGCCGGATATCGTGGATGCGGCCTCCTTGGCCGTCGTACCCGTAATATCCAGCTCTCCCTGTATTACATGAATAGCGGAGTAAACGTCGCTCAGATTATTGATGTCGTATTTTACTCCGGTGATTTTCTGTGCGTCAGCCAGCAGGCGCTGCATTTCAGTTTTTGTGCCGCCATACCCGAGCTTGAGGTTGTCTAACCATTTATTACCCCCGGTTTCCCGGTATTAAAAAAGCCACACGCATCCTCTGCGCATGGCTTTTAGGGATTAGACTATATCTTCAACTTTTTCAAAAATCCAGCCTTTCCGATCGTGGGAATTGGGGTTGCCTCTATTCTTTCTGGAATGCTTTGTATAGCGTTTTCCATACTCTAATACGCTATCGCCGCACCCGAAATAATTAGCAGCCTCTTGTCTGGATTCAAATAGGATTGTTCGGCCGTCGAGATGTGTAGCCCTAACCTTCCGTTTCTTGTTTTTGATGCGTGAGTGGTATCCATACGACAAAGCGTTTTCCGACGGAGTGACCCACCGCAAATTAGAAACATCATTGTTTGAACGGTTCCCATCTATATGGTCTACCCAGCATTTTGTTTCGTCGCTTGGTTTGTCAAGAAAGGCGTTTGCCACAAGTCTATGGACATGCTTGCTTATCGTAATTCTGCAATATCCACCATTTTTGCTTAGCACCATTATCTGTCCTGTGCTATCTTTCTTAACTCTGCCTTTGTTACTGACTGAGTATCCCGGTAAATCGGGAATCTGTTTCCAAATCTCCACGGCTTTAAAATCCTTTTAGAAAAAGTTGGTGCGCACTTCCAACGCCGTACCAATAGACGCTGTACTCGGTGACGAACCGATAGTCGTTTGACCTTCTATACTGAATATCATATCTTAATTTCATCTGTTATGCAAGTATAATTTTGATACAGTATAGCTTGGCACAGGATAACCATGCTGTAAAAGCCATAAACAGTTTAGGCTTTCCCTGTTAGCAAGGACATCTCATACGGCCATTTCCTGCCGCCTTTTTGCCCTCACACCCTTGGCAGGTTCACGCACGCTCACTGCATAATCACTTATGCAGCGGACATTAGATTTATCGTATAGTTCTGCTTCGCAAATCCCTGATAGGCGTTTTTTATGTCCTCCATGCTAGTGCCCATTTTATTGGCATTGTCGGACATATCCTGCATAGCCATATCCGCGATATCTGCCGCCTTGGCAGTGTCCCCAGCCACACTCTGCAAAAGACTTGCCGAAAAACTGGTAGTCAGCTCCATGTACTCGTTCGCAGACATGCCAGCTGTACGGTATGCTTCTGCAGCATTTTGTTTGACCTTATCGGCACTTTCTTTAAACAGCGTTTCAATGCCGCCGATGCTCTGTTGCAGCGCTGCTCCCTCGGTGATGGTAGCCGACAAGGCTTTTCCGATGGCAGCCGTCGCAATAATGCCCTTCAACGCGCCAATGAGCTTTCCGCCAAAACCTTTACCGGCGGCCGTTCCGGCACTGTCAGCCTCTCCGCCCAAGGCTTGCGTGATGCTGCCCTTGATGCCCTGCGCTGATGGTACAATCTGCACATAGGCTTTTGCAAGTTCAGTAGCCATGCTTCACCCCCGTTATCCGCTCCCATTCAGCTTTAAAATCTTCTGCATTTTTAAAGGATTGTACCGGCCCGCAGTTGCGCCCCTGCCCCATCATAGCCGACAGAATTGAGGCTGGCCGCTTTCGACCTGCTTGGCCGTCTTTGGTCTGTGCCCAAGCCAAAAAAGAAAGTCTATCTACGGCGGCGGACAACAACAATGTATCCGTGGCAACGCGCATGCCAGATAGATGCATCTTGATGCGGGAATCATCCCTCAAACCGACAGCGAGCGTTGCCAGCAAGGCAGCCGGCAACGCCCGATAGTCTAAAATCCCGTATGTTTCCGCGAAATCACACACCAGCGCGTCCTCATTCGCGGCGATCATGTCGGCGAGGGCGATTATTTTTTTCCTTTTGCACCAAATGCCGAGAATATTTCGATCAGCTCCTGGCTCACAGCGTCGACAGGAACACGTCCGTCATCGTTTCGCAGGTGGTCGTACAGATTCTTGCGCATATCTTTTCCGAGCAGCAGCAGGCACGCCCTTGAGATTGCAATGGGGTTGTCATCTTCCGTCTCGGCCAAAGCGTCAACGAGTTCCATATTGTTGATGGCGTTTTCATCAAGCGCAAACAGGAATCCGGATTTTGTTTTTCCCTCTACCATGATGCCCCTCCTTATGCACTCGCCGCATTCTTGATGTATTCGTAATGCGTGTTGCCACTGCTGTCAGCCGACGCGGTGATCGTGGTCTCGTATCCGACTTCCTTCTCATCCGCATAGGTAATGTCGCCCACCTCGGACACTTTGCCGTTGGGGATGACAATGCGTTTTGCGACGCTGCCGCGCAGGATCATATCGACAACCCACACGCATGCAGGCTGCTCGGTGTTATTGGCTTTGACCGTGATACCGGTCTCCAGCGTCTCGGTAACATTCGAATCTCCGTATACGGCTTTCAGAGCCTCGATGTTCAACGCTTCAATGAGCGTAAACTTGAAGGTGTCTTCCTTGCTGCTCTGGTATGTGTATACGGTATCGCCGCCCCAGGCCTTGATGCTGTCACTCTCGGGCGAATTGCTGTTGACAAGTCCGTCCTCGCTGGCATATCCCAGCTCCTTGAACGCAACATCAAGCTCTGAAGACGCATCCGTGGGCAGGCTTGTGCCCAGAGGCGCGCGATAGATGGCACCGCCCGTTTTGGGTTTGCTCACGGTTACTTTGGTCGCGTCTGCCATAGTCCTTTATCTCCTTTCGTAGTGCGTCACATCGTATACCGCCTGATAGCGATACCGTTTGGACGCTGTATCGGTAAAATTGTAATCGCTGTTTAACCGTGCCGCACCGATATCTGCCAGCTCGGGTAAACTGTCCATGGCTTGCTTTACCTGGTCGTTTAGCTGTGCCGCTTCCAGCAGGCTTCCGGCATAGGACTGCACCGCCATCATGGCCGTGCAGATGCAGTTTTTTCGGCTGCTGCTGGTTTTTTCCAGCACAACAAAAGATGCTGGAGCTTCCTCCGGCACCTCCATGAAAATAGGCACGGCGAGTTTTTCGGCCAGATGATCCAATATGATTTTTTCGATCATACGTGTCACCTCATTGCCTTAAGCATCGTATTGTTTTTCAAATTGTCATTTTCAGCGGCGTTCGTGGCGGCGCCTACGATAGCCACTGCGCGTGTTTGTGCGATATACACCTCATAGCCATCTCCAGCCCGTGACTTGATCTCTGCGGCGCGTGCCTCCATAACGGCTTTCATCTCCGCGCTGCGCAGTAGCCCTCGCACACCGGCTGAGTTCAGCACGACCTTCAGTTTACCCATACCGCTCCACCTTCACCTTTTTGTTCCACGCAAGGGGGATCATATCTTCGATGCCCTGCGTAACGCCGCCATAGGTGCGGAACTTCTGGCCGAAAAACTCGACAGTTGCATTTTCCCAGTCGTGGGCGTCCCCTTTAGGAATGCCCAGCGTGTAGGCGATTCGCTTGCCGTACAACTGCAGGTCGTTGACGATGTCCTCTGCTGTAGGTTCACCCACAAGCACGTTGGGAACGTCTATCGGGGTTTCGGCATAGACCGGCGCATTGAATGCGTCAGTGCCTGTCTGCGACTTTACATAGAGCCGAACGGTAATGCCATGAATCATTCTGCCGCCGCCCCTTCCAGCGGACTGTAGCAGCCGATTTTGTTTCCAATGCCAAGCAGCCGCTTTTCAAGCTTGGACAGATACATCTCACCCACGCTGCCGCTGTTCATGGTCCAGCTTTGTGAATATCCGAGAGCCGCCACTGAACCCTGCGTCGCTCCCGTAGGAAATGTGATGGCGTCACCCTCTCCGCTGTCAAGCTGTCGGCGCACCATCCGGCAGGAGACAAGCTCTTTTGCATCTGCGGCCGCCTCTTTGTTGTAGGCGTCGATGATGACCGCGGCCTCCTCCAGCATTGCGTCACACCGCGTGGCCTCATCGTCACTCAAGGGGCGAAATCCTGCTTCAACATCTGATACTTCAGCATATTTCATCGCCGCACCTCATTTCTTTACGGGCGCACACTTTTTTCGGGCCTGCCGGGGTGTTTTCTCTGGAAGCGCGGGGGCCGGTCTGGCCCCCGCAGCATCCTTTTCAACAGGTTTGTGACCCGCAAGGCGGTATTCCTCCTCGCGTCCTGGAGCCACCCACATGCGCGTCCCCGTTAAGCTGTTGATAAACTCCGCCATTGTTAGGCCCCCGTCTTTGCCTTGCCCGTAAGTTTGTTGAATACGGAGGTGTCGCAGCGGAAACCGACCTCGATCTCGGCACGGACGGCGAACATATTCTGCTCAAACAGATTGATGGTGCTCTCGCCGTCGGTCAGTGTTGCCTGGTCGGAAATGGCGATCTGTACGCCCTCCACAGTACCGTATACAGCCTGCGTCCAGTCGCCTGCAAAGCCCACGACTGCATCGGCGGAGGAAGTCTCGGCGATGTAAGCACCCTTGCTCTGCTTGACAGGCGCGCCCAGGATCATCGGAACCGCTCCATCCGCCACGTTGTTGATGAACAGCGGGCGCTTGTTGCCATCCACGGCAGTCAGCAGCATGGATTTTGCCTTCGGGGAAAGAACCCAGCCATTCAGAATGCCATCATGGTCAGCAATGTCTGCGTCCGCTGCCACAAGGCCGCCGTAGGCATCGGTCAGGATGCTCTGGGCCGTGCATTTTGCCAAAGAATCGAAATTGGAGCCAGGCACGTCAGCCGCGCCGAAAACAGTGGCGTCGAACTTCTTGGCCAGCACGCCCGGCAGCCGCTGCACCATGGCGTCGTAAAGCGCTTTCGCGTCACGTCGGAACTGGTTGGAGAAAGGCACAATGACTGCCAGAGTGTAAGGGGCCATCTGCTTGGTTGCCAGAGTGCCGCGCTTGACCGGTTTCTTTTCGGTCTCTCCGACCCAGCCGGCTTCAGGATCGCCGGTAATGATCGGCACGGTTACGCCAAGGCCGGGCAATGCAATCCGACGAGCCAGGCGCATAACGGCGGAGGATTCCTGTGTCTTCTGCAAAATATCGCCAGAAACAGCAGGGGGGAGTGAGATAGAAGTCGTTCGGTTGATATCAATAGATGTAGGAGCTGCCATAATTTTTTTCTCCTTTACTTCATGACCTGGTTGAACCACTCAGCGAACTGCTCGCTAGCGGTCCCACTAGGCTGGTTGTTTGGGTCCCCGCCGTCCCTTACGTTCGGATAGCCGGACACAAAGGCGTTGGGGTCGGTCTTTTTGTAGTCGGCAAGGAAGTCATCAAAGCCCAGCAGCTTGCCGTCCTGCAGGGTCAGATTTTTTGCCTTCAGCTCTGCCAGAAAGGCTTTTCTGGCGCAGGAAAAACGGACACCGGACACGGCACTCTGGGCGGCAAAATCGCTCTGCAGTGCGGCCACCTGTGCCTTGGCTTTACTTTCTGCCTCTGCGGCCTTATTTTTCCAGTCTGGGTCGTAGCCCTCCAGTTTCTTGTTGGCCTCATCCAGCTGATTCTTTGCGGCGTCCCGCTCAGTGGTCAGGGTGGTGATGGTCTGCTTCTGGCGTTCGATGTCAGCGCCATGCAAATCCATGATTTTGGTGAGCCGCTCATCGGTGATGTCGGGGAGAATCCCTTTTACTTCCTCGCGCTTCATATTCAATCCTTTCCGCCCTGTGCTTTTTACGGGGTCGCTCCCTCGGGCTGTACAGTTTTACGCCGTGCCGGGCATATTGGATATATATTGCCTGTCCGCCCCTCATGCAGGGCAAACAGGCATGAAAAAACCACGGTGCCTCGCATCGTGGTTGACAAAATGAGAAAACTGTGTTATATAGTACTTGAGGCTCCCCTCCGCCCATTCTGGTGGGGGTGGTAAAGCCTCATTTTTTGTATCTAAGTGCAGCCTTGAGCTCGTCCCGATGGATAATCAGGATGTCGGCATTGCACTGTTCCTGTCGCAATAAGCGCCTTTTCACAATATCTAGAACAGCATTAAACTCAATGTCATTATCGTTATAATTCAAAACCACACCACCGGAGTTTTCCTGAATTTGCTTTAGTGCGCTTCTCAATGCACTATCTGCCGACTTTTCTGTGGTAGTGCTTTTAAGTTCCCATCTTTTACCTCTCCACAAGAAGTCTGGTGTTTTTTCAAATAACCCACCCGTTTCCTGCAACAGCACAATGTCGCCGCCGAGATGATCGTGCAGCCATTGTGCTGTTTTTATTTCAGCAGTATGGTGCGCTCGGTCATAGCCCTCATCGTATGTAATGGAGCCCTGTCCCGGCTTGGCCGTTTTTCTGTATTCCTCCAAAACATCCACCGGCCCGCTGCGGGCTTTTCGTGCCGCATACGCCTCCCGCTTCTGAGCGTTGATCTTGTCCTTGTTTTTGGCGTACTGCGCCCGGCGCATGGCGTTGATGTCGCCGCCATAGTCCTCATACTGCTTCAGATATTTTTCCGGGTCGTATCCAGCCACGGTTGTGCGGCTGTCGAAGCGCACCGCGTACTCGCAATTGCAGTGTGTGTGGATGTGCTCGGCATGGTCGCCCTTCAGGGCCTTTTTACTGGTCCTCTGCCAGCCGCGGCTTGCCAGCGTGATGCAGAACGGGCATGTATCCCCATACGGCACCCATGCCCACTCAGCGCCGTCGCGGATGGCGTTTTTCAGCGTGGTATCCGCCCCGGCGCGCTTCACAAGACGGCTCACGCCGCCCTGCAGCTGCGGCGGACTCTGTTTGGTAGCGTTCACCATTTTTGCGGTCTCGTTGTAATCTGCAGGTTCGGCAGGTACTGCGGGCGGCACATCTGCGCCGGATGCCTCTGCCATAGCATCGTACATCTGGCAGGCAAGTTCTGCGCTACCCTCGCCGTACTTCTGTACCAGCGCCTGCGCATAAGCAATCAGGGCGTCAGTGTCCTGTGTTCCGTGGCGGGCGATGTACTCGGCCATTTTTTGCCCGGCGGTCTCGTTAATTTTCGCCAGCCGGGTGATGTACTCAATCCACGTATTCTCCGTTATCTGCATTGTCCACCTCGACAATCAACTGCTGGCCGCGCACCCGCTGCTCCTGCGCCTTGATACGCCGGATGTCCGCCTGGTCGAAACCGATCATTTCGAGGAACGTGTCGGTGCTGGAAAATTCCTTTCGGGCGGAAGCAATCTTGATTGCCGCGTCCGCTGTCACCGCCACGCTGGGCATGGCCGGGTTTTTGAAGTGCGGCATGATGTCCAGTTCCTCTGTGGTCAACTCATCCAGACGAACGTCCCGGACGATGGCCTGTGCCATCTGGATGATGGTTTTCAGCGCGTCGCCGTTCCCCGTGTTCAACTGCTGAGCCATGAGCACCAGCGTCTGGCTCTGGGCCAGAATGGCATCACTGCTGGTGGGGTTCGCGTCGTTGATGATTCCCACATCGGTAATGGTCAATCCAGTGGCCGCTGAGAACTGAGTGGCCGTCATGCGCATCTTGTCTACATGCGGCTGCAGGCTGCCTTGTGCCAACTGCCCGAACACCGGATTTTCCCCGGTCTCCGGATTGCTGGTGGACGCCAGCAGACTTCCCACATACTGCTTGAATTTATCCGACATGATAACGTCGTACTGTTCATCGGTCACGCCCAACAAATACTTCTGTGGGGTGGTATCGAACTCCAGCGCAATGGTGGCGTTGGCCACAATCCTGATATAATCGTCGATAAGAGCGCGTACTGCCCGTTTAAGGCGTGACCTCCCAAAGGGCTTGCCAGTCGTGGCATTCCAGAGCAGAGGCTCCATCAGGGGGCGGCCCATTCTATGAGCGTGTCGCTCCGCTGTCCAAATACTATTTCGTTCTGTCAGAACGATCACCGCGTCGTCCGTGTACAGATTGACGATGTGAGGCCGCCATGTGCCTTCGTCTTTTTCATCCGGCACGGTGTCGATGATAGCGAGACCGCAGCTGATGCGTCCTTTTTCACCGCTCCACAGTGCTGCAGAAGTAGCAGGTGAATGAAATCGGATGCGGCATTTCAGCATAGGGTCGGATGACAGGGTGGCGAATACGCAGCCATATTTCAACTCGTCCCGGCAAGCCTTGCCGTATTCAGCCAGCAGCCGGTTTCCGTTCACCAGTTGAGCCACTGTGTCCGCCGCCGTACCGCTGCCCACAAAGCCGTCGAACATGCTGCGGGATGCCAGAGCATCTACGGCCTTCTGACCCCAGTTGCAGCCCACTTCCAGATTCCGCAGTCCCCGCGGCAGTGCGATGCCGAGGTTCACATCGTTCAGCGTCACATGGCCCTCGTAATACTTGTCCTTTATTGCGTTGCGGCCCTGGTGGTATTGGTACACATCAGCCAAATCGCACAACTGGCGCAGTTCCTCGACGGTCAGGCCCCGCACGGTTCCAAAGTTCAATGTGATCATCGTTTCACCCCTTATCCGATACGCATTTTCCGCGTCGGGTCTCGTTTGCTTGTTTTCGCTCCCCACAGTGCAAGGGCGCACGCTTCAATCGGCAGGCTGTTCTCCCCGCCGAACCCAAAACCTCCCGCGATAGGGCGTTTGGCAGCGGTCACGGCGCTGTCTCGCAAAATTTCCTGTGGTCTATACCATGTCAGCTCGCCCTCGTTGACGCTGTTGACCAGAAGCCCCGCAGCAGCCACGACATCCTTAGCGGCGGGCCGGATTACAGCTCCCTTCATGCGCCAGGTATCGCTGATCCTGTCCACCAGCACGTCAGCACCGCCTCTTCCGTCAATCACAACACAGCTTGCCTTGGAATACCGCTCATTCAGCCAGTCGACAAGCCATGTAAGGCCGCGCCCCCCGGGCTGCAGCTCGATAAGAGAGATGCGGGCCGGATCATCTTTCGGAATCACCGCGCCGCACAGGCAGACTGCGCTGCCATCAGCAGCAAACTTAACGCCGTAGGCGGTTTTGCCCTCCGGCTTCGTGTCATCGCTGGCGCATTTATTCCAGGCATCCTTGTCGATGGCGTGATCTACCTGTTCCGTGCGCACCGGGCTCCACCAGCCGAGGCGTTCCCGGGCAAAGGTGTCCGGGTCAAGCTGTTCAGCCTCACCCTCAATTGTGGAGAGTTGGATGCGCCGCCCCATCGCCGGGTTTGATTCCGCCCATCGTTTTTTGTCCTTCACGTTCCCAATCTCCTTCACGGAAAACTCAAACCAGGCAGTGCGCCGGGATTCTCCAGCAAGGGCGCGGCGACGCAATTCCCGAAAAACGGTGCCAGTCACGTCCGGTCCGGGCGGCGTCCCGACGTAGATTGTCTGGGGGTTCAAACTTGCGGAAATGGCAGGCAGAAAAGACCCTTGCGCTGTTTCGTCCAGCTCCTGGGCCTCATCGAAAATCAGCAGGTCGCCATGCTGGCCGCGTCCGCCATTCCGGGTGCGAGCCAGAAACTTGATGCGTGCGCCACTCTTCAAAATAATTTGTTCGCGGCCGAGCGCAGTTTTAATTTCAGCCACATGTCGGCGCAGTTTGGCTCCCTCAAAGAAATCGCGCATCTCCTCAAACGTCTCTGTTGCCGTTTTTTGGAGGTGTGCGGTGTAAATAACAGATTCGTTGAACAATAGCATCCCCGCTATGGACCGTCCCTGTACCAGTAAGCTCT
>ERZ773109.2205-NODE-2205-length-10703-cov-11.083584_pt1 | contig 10703 bp, 5 predicted proteins | sample MGYA00580569_ERZ773109 | MGnify/ENA primary metagenome ERZ773109 (study PRJEB29015, sample SAMEA2737852) | human gut metagenome | biome: human gut; feature: human-associated habitat; material: faeces | place: China | collected 2012 ...
AATATTGACCCCGACTTCTTCACATTGACTGAAGAGATGGGAAAGTGGATGGCAGTTCACGCCCGTACAGATTCTATCGTAGAAGACAAGAGGTACACCATTGTTCATCAACTTCTCGAAATGTGCGTACTGCTTGGTATCCTTCGCCTGTGATACGATGATACCACATACCTTATTCTTATAGAAGTCCTCGCAGATGGCCACTTCCTTGTCGTATCTTTCGTTACTCTGTGCCACCATCACACGATATCCGCGGGCTCTCGCCTCCTCCTCTATGCCCGAAAGGACGGACATAAAATAATAATGTACGAACTCCGGCACAATGACTCCGATGACCTTCATCGGCTGTACCTTGCTATGGCGCAAAGCCTCACCAAGCATGTTCGGAAAGAAATTATGTTCACGTGCAAAAGTCTGAATACGCTCCTTCTGGGCAGCACTGATTCTAGGACTGTCCTTCAATGCCCGGCTCACTGTAGCAACACTGACTCCCAGTTCGCGAGCTATATCTTTCATTGTTATGTTGTTATTTTCGTTCATGTTGTCTTAAATCACGCTGCAAAATTAGGCAAATATCCGTTATTTTGTACCTTTTTTGTTGACCTAAATCAAGCAAAAGGAATGCAAACGTTTGCGCATAAGAAATAACGGAATTAACTGAAAAATAGTACATCGTATCGAAAAAGACTTTAATTTTGCACCCAGAAAGAATAAACAATTAGACAACTCGACCTCTTTTATAACAGGTATAAACAGGCCAGAGACTAAAAGCAGAATATTCATTTTAAGAATAACAATAGTATAAACATAAACTTAAAAATCAAGCAAAATGATGAAGCAGGTAAAATTTAAATTGCCTCTCAGAGCATTGACCCTCGCAGGTGGTCTGCTTCTGACGGTGAGTTCCTTTGCGCAGACTAATGCGATTAAGGGACATGTGAAGGATGCTTCCGGTGAGCCTGTCATGGGTGCTACCATTACAGTGAACGGTAAGGCAGTAGGTATTACCGACATGGATGGTAACTTCTCTGTTGACGCAGCTCCAGGTACTAATCTTACTTTCACCTATCTGGGAATGACTCCACAGACCGTGAAGGCTTCTAAAGAAATGAGCATTACCTTGCAGGATGACTCAAAGTCTTTGAACGAAGTCGTTGTCATCGGTTATGGTGCTGTTAAGAAGTCAGACTTAACCGGTTCTGTTACAGCTATCAAGCCAGACTCTAAGAACAAGGGTGTGGTTGTCAACGCACAGGATATGCTTACTGGTAAGGTTGCCGGTGTAAACATTACCAGCAACGACGGTACTCCTGGTGGTGGTGCCAAGATCCGTGTTCGTGGTGGTTCTTCCCTGAACGCATCTAACGACCCATTGATCGTTATCGATGGTCTGGCAATGGACAACGATGGTGTAAAGGGTCTTTCTAACCTCCTTTCTGTAGTTAACCCACAGGATATTGAGTCTTTCAGTGTCTTGAAGGATGCTTCTGCAACTGCTATCTACGGTTCCCGTGGTTCTAACGGTGTCATCATCATTACAACCAAGAAGGGTCGCAAGGGTCAGAAGCCTACCGTTTCTTACTCTGGTAGCGTAACCATCAGCGAGAAGAAGAACACTGTTGATGTTCTTAGCGCTGACGAGTTCCGTGCAAATGTAGAAAGACTGTATGGCAAAGACAGTGAAGCTTATAGCGCACTGGGTACAGCCAACACCAACTGGCAGGACCTGATTTACCGTACAGCTATCAGCCACGACCACAACATTACAGTTTCTGGCGCAGCTAAGTCTCTCCCATACCGTGTTTCTGTAGGTTATACAGACCAGCAGGGTATCGTGAAGACATCTGACTTCAAGCGTGCTACAGCATCTTTGAACTTGAACCCATCATTCTTCCAGGATCACTTGACATTGAACCTGAATGCCAAGGGTATGTATGCCAGAACCTTATATACTGATGGTTCTGTAGTTTCATCAGCTGTAAGAATGGACCCAACCCAGGATCCATACAAGTTCACATCTGCATATCACAAGAATCAGTTGGGCAGCTACATGAAAGAGACTCTCTACAACTATGGTGGCTATTTCCAGTGGTCAAAGAAAGCAGAGTATGGTGACAATACATGGCCTTTCACTTATGACAGCACCACACAGATGCCTAACCCTCTGTCTTTGCTGGATCAGAGCAGTCAGATTGCTCACAGCCGTTCGTTCATCGGTAGTGCAGACATCGACTATAAGGTACACGGTTTCGAGGACTTGAGATTGCATGCAACCTTGGGTGCAGATATCTCTAAAGGTCGCCAGAGCCAGTCATTTGCTCCATCATGTACTAACGCATTGTACTATGGTAGCTATGGTGGTGAGGAAATTCTGAAGCGCAACCTCTCTTTGAGTGCTTACGCTCAGTACTACAAGGATTTCAACAAGATTCATCACTTCGACATCATGGCTGGTTATGAGTGGCAGCACTTCTGGCGCAGCAAGAACAATGACTATGTAGGTTATTATCCAGATACAAATAACGATGCAAGCCTTATAAATACAGAGCGTCCTCATACTCCATATAGCGAGAAGAGCGAAAGCTACCTGGTATCTTTCTTCGGACGTGCCAACTATACCTTGCTCGACCGCTACTTCCTGACAGCAACTGTCCGTGATGATGGTTCTTCACGTTTCAAGGAGCACTGGGCTTGGTTCCCATCATTCGCTTTTGCATGGAAGGCTAACGAAGAGGCGTTCCTGAAGAACGCTGACTGGTTGTCTGACTTGAAACTCCGTCTGGGCTATGGTAAAACTGGTCAGCAGGCTGGTTCTATCGGTGACTATGAGTGGATTCCTTCTTATGCTATCAGCACTGGTACAAACGGTTTCTATCCTGTTACTGGTACAGGTGAGCTCTACAGACCAAACAACTACCGTCCTGACTTGAAGTGGGAAACAACCACTACCTACAACGTAGGTTTGGACTGGGGCATCATGGATCAGAGATTGTCTGGTAGCGTAGATTGGTACTACAGAAAGACTACCGACTTGTTGAACTATGCTCCACTTCCTTCTATGGCAGGTTACAAGAACCAGGCATGGCAGAACATCGGTTCCTTGAAGAATACCGGTGTTGAAGCAGCTATTACCTGGCGTGCTATCCAGACCAAGGACTGGTTCTGGACCATGACATACAACTTCACTTACAACAAGAACGAGATTACCGACTTGAATGGTGTATCAGAGAATGGTGCTCCTGTTGTTAATACAAACATCAAGGTAGGTGATGGTTCTGGTGCTTATCTGCAGGCTAACCAGGTGGGTTATGCAATGAACTCATACTATGTTTACCAGCAGGTTTACGACAAGAACGGCAAGCCAATTGAGAACTGCGTAGTTGACCGTAACGGTGACGGTAAGATCAATGAAAGCGATAAGTATCTCTACAAGAGCCCAGCAGCTCCTGTAACCATGGGCTTCTCTTCTCGCCTGGAATACAAGAACTGGGACTTCGGTTTCTCTTTGCGTGCAAGCATCGGCAACTATGTATATAACAATGTTGAGCAAGGCATGAGTAACATGAATACAGGTGAGTGGTTCTCTAACTCTTTGAAGTACTTCTCTAACCGTTTGAAGAGTACTGTTGAGAGAAACTGGCAGACCTACGAGATTACTTCTAAGTTGTCTGACTACTATGTGAAGAACGCTTCGTTCCTGAAGTGCGACAACATCACATTGGGTTACAGCTTCAACAACTTGTTTAAGTCAAGCGGCTGGCATGGACTTTCAGGTCGTGCATACGCTACTGCATCAAATGTATTCACAATTACAAATTATGACGGCTTGGATCCAGAAGTAGGCGATGGTAATGACAACAACCTCTACCCACGTCCATTCTCTGTTGTAGTTGGTCTTAGCTTGAATTTCTAATAAGAAAGGATATTCATTATGAAAAAATATATTAAAAATATTGTTCCTGTAGCAGCACTCCTGCTTACAATGGGAACAACAACATCATGTGTCGGTGATTTGGACGTTACTCCGATTAACCCAAACATCCAGACAAACCTTAACATCGATGGCCTTTTCAACAAGTGCTACGCTAACTTTGCCATGGCTGGTAATGGTGGTGCTAATGGCGATTGCGACATTGATGGTATTGATGGTGGTACATCTGGTTTTGTACGCCAGACATTCAATGCAAACGAGCTCACAACCGATGAAGCTATCTGCGGTTGGGGTGATGATGGTATTGCCGGCTTCTGCTATAATAGCTACAATGCCTCAAACCCAATGTTGCAAGGTTTGTATGCCCGTATCACAACAGGTATTGCTTATTGCAACCAGTATCTTGCTGAAGCAGGAGATCAGGATGCAACCAAGCTTGCTGAGGTTCGCTTCCTGAGAGCATACGAATACTTTAGCTTGATGGATGCATGGGGCAACATCCCATTTACACTTCAGCCATTGACCAAGCCTGAAAGATATACCAGAGCACAGACTTACGAATGGCTTGAGAAGGAGCTTCTTGAAATCGAGCCAAGCCTTTCTGAGGCAAAGGCTAAGAAGTCAACAGATGAAGGCTACGGCCGTGTAGATAAGGCTGCATGCTGGTTGCTTCTTTCCCGCCTCTACCTCAATGCAGAGGTTTATACTGGCACAGCTCAGTGGGCAAAGGCAAAGGAATACGCCAAGAAGGTGATGGATTCATCTTATAAGCTGAACACCACAAGCGTAAACGGCTGGAGTGCTTACCAGATGCTCTTCATGGGCGATAACGGTGAGACTGATGCAGCTTACGAGGGTATCTTCCCTCTCTTGCAGGATGGTTTGAAGACCACAAGCTGGTGTTCAACACTCTTCCTGTTGGCTTCTACCTACGATCAAGATATGCACGCAAATCCAAACAACCCTAAAGCTACCAATGGTACTGACCAGGCTTGGGGTGGTAACCGCGCTCGTCCTGATTTGGTTAAGAAGTTCTTCCCTAATGGTAACGTTCCAAATCTTGAAAGCTACGCTACAGCAGAAGCTGCCGGTGACGACCGTGCTCTCTTCTGCGGTGTAAACCGTACATTGGATAATGATGACGTTTCTACTTTCAAGAGCGGTTTCGCTGTTGCTAAGTTTACCAACTTCAAGACAGACGGTAGTGCAGGTCATGATGCTACATTCCCAGATGCAGACTTCTTCCTGATGCGTGCAGCAGAGGCTTACCTGAACTTTGCAGAGGCTGATGCCCGCCTCAATGGTGGAGAGACTACAGCTGAAGGTACAGCAGCTATCAATGCTATCCGCAAGCGTGCAAATGCCTCTACCCGTCCTGAAGACAAGAGCTATTCTCTGAACGATATCTGCGATGAATGGAGCCGTGAGTTCTACTTCGAGGGTCGCCGTCGTATGGATCTGATCCGTTTCAACCGTTATGGTGGCAATGTCAACTACAACTGGCAGTGGAAGGGTGGCACCAAGGAAGGTCGCAACTTCTCTAAAGATTTGAATATCTTTGCTATCCCAACCAACGAGTTGACATCTAACAAGAATCTGATTCAGAACCCTGGATATTAATTCGCAAACATAAAAAGAAATTCATTATGAAAAATATAATTAAATCAGCTCTACTCGTTGTCATGAGTTTAACTCTCATGACAGCTTGTAGCGACGACAATGACTCTAATCCGTCTATTCAGACACCAACAGAGTTCAAATTGAATACTCCAGCATTGGTGAATACACCAATCGACCTGGCGAATTCGTCTAAGATTATGTTGACCTGCTCACAGCCTAACTATGGCTATACAGCTAGCGTTCAATATACAGTACAGGTTGCAACAGATGAAAATATGACTGATGCTGTTGAGCTTTCAGAAACCAGCACAAGTGCCAAGGTTGCAATTGATGCAGCTTCATTGGCAAGTACCTTGACTAACATCTATGTGCAAAAAGGCAAGACTGAGGCTGATTTCCCTATGGACGTTAAAGCTTACTTCCGCTTGAAGGCAAATATTGTGACCAGCAATGGTAATGTTGTAGAGGGAACAGAGATTCTTTCTAATGTAGTTTCACTCAACAATATTCACCTCTTGTTCTCATTGCCACCAGTCAACTTGCCTAGCCATGTATATACTGTAGGCAACTTCTGTGATTGGAAATGGGACAATTGCTTCGATATGGTTCAGGTTTATGGTACAGAGGATACATTCTGGCATCTTGTCTATATCGACGATAGCGGTATCAAGTTCAATACTGCAGAAGCATGGAATAATAGCGAAGTTGGTTATGCTGGTATTACTGTTTCTGGCGACTGCAAGGACGACATCATTGACAATGGAGGCAATATCGCTTCCAAGAACCCAGGCTGGTATCTGGTAATCGTTACAACATCTGTTGTAAACCGTGAAATCCACTATGACGTTCAGTTCAACAAGCCAACAATCTGGCTCATTGGTCCTGCAGCTGGTAGCGACGATTTCGCAGAGGAAGCTGAAGGCTGGTCATTCACCGTACCTACAACCAAGGACGGAGAATTCGTATCTCCTGCATTCGTAGGTTCAGTTCCTGCTGGTACTGATAAGGGTGTACGTATGTACGTTAAGATTCCTGGACACGACTGGTGGCATTCTGAGTTCGTCACATTAGACGGTAAGATCAAGTACCGTGCAACAGGCGGCGACCAGGATAGAGCTACAGGTTCTGTAGGTCAGCAGGTTCACCTCAACATCGCTAAGGGAACTGGTGAAATCAAGTAAATAACGATTTAAAATCGAAAGACAATGAAAAAGTTATCATTATATATCTCTATCGCACTTGCAGGCCTCTTCATGGGGTCCTGCAGCGAAGATTTCAAAGACTGGGCAGATCCTCAGACTAACCCACAGGAAGATGCCATCACAATTCCTGGCTACCAGGCAAGTGCTGTTAGCGCATTAGACCTGGCTCAAGTAGCAGAAGACAGCGTGAATGTTTATACCATCAGCTCTGCCACTCTTCCAGAAGGTTTCGAATTGGGAAACAGCCGAATCGAACTGACTCCTGAGGGTGTAGAAAATGCAACTGCCACAGAAGTAAAGACTTCTAATGATGGTAAAGCAACCAAGGCTGATTTGCAGGCTCTTATTGAAAGCGTTTACGGCAAGGCTCCTGTAGCTCGCACCTTCGACGGTCATGTTTACACAACTGCCGTAAAGGATGGACAGGCTGCTCTGATTGATGCAGGTACTGTAAAGGTGACAGCTACACCTGTAGCTCCTAACATCTCTCAGAACTACTATATCATTGGTGGTACTAAGGATTGGACAGCTGATGCAGCAAAGACCCAGAAGTTCAACCATAGCGACATTAATGTTTACGATGACCCAATCTTCACAATCACAATTCCTGCAAAGGAGGGTGACGATACTTGGTTCGGTATTGTAGATGATAAAGCTTGCGAAGGTATAGCTAATGGTGACTGGAGTTCTGTTCTCGGTACAGCAAAGGGTAACGGTAATAACGCTCTGAATGAGACTGAGCAGTTGGATACCCGTGCAAAGGTTGGCGACGATGCTTCATTCAAGGTTTCTAAAAGTGCTGGTGCCAAGTACATCAAGGTTGAGATCAATATGTTGGAATACACCTACAAGATTACTCCACTCTCATTCGGTGAGTACTTCTATGAGATTGGCGGTGATTCTAATTGGAAGACAACAAATGCCCTCTATGGTGGAAATGGTGACGGCAAGTATCAGGGATTCTATTACCTGAATGGCGAGTTCAAGTTCAAGCCACAGGCTGGAACTGATGTCTGGGCAGGAGACTACGAATTCGATGGCGAAGGCAAGATTGCCGACAATGGCGGCAAAAACTGCCCTGACCCAGGTGCAGGTTTCTACAAGATTGACGTTGACTTGCAGGCTGGTACATACGCTCTGACTCAGATCAAGTCTATCACTGTCGTAGGTAACCACAATGGTTGGAAGCAGAATGACGCTAACTGCCATATGACATATAATGCAAAGGCAGGTTGCTGGGAGCTCACCACAACATTGCAGGATGGCTTCAAGTTTGCCATGAACGATGATTGGGCTATAAGCTGGGGTGGCGCCAACGGCGATGCTACCGCTTACGACAACCTTTCAGTGAAGGATGGTAAGGACCTCAACGTTCCTGCAGGCGAAGGAACTTACAAGATTCAGCTCTACCTCTCTCACGAGGGTGCAAACAAGGTGGTTCTCACCAAGAAGTAATGAAAGAGTAATAGATTTACTTCATCACGGATATATATAATTTATAGGCGACTCTCAGATTCTGGGAGCCGCCTATTTTCGTTTCATCCTCCAGTATTTCAATGTAAGCCATCGGCAGAAAGAACTATATGTTCTATGGAAACCACGATGTGGCTGAGGAGCGGGTGCAAAGGTACTACTTATTTGAATCCACCAATTTTTAGGGAGGATAAATTTGCAGAAAATATTTAAGGTGAATCATAAATCTCCTTTCACGGAATGTGGATTGTATTGAAAATAAGAGAGTTAAGTGTGAAAGGAAAAATCTATTTATTTTGAGATGGTAATTGATGGCTAAGCTTAAATATGGCGATGTGCCTTGCTCCGATAGGGAATAGTGGGTGTTTAGATAATGAATAGTGGGTGTCTGTGTTATGAATGCTGGGATAAAGGATAGTAACCGGAAGGATGAGGGATAGATATTGGCAGGAGAAAAGGGGTGAGTTATCGGCTGGACGACTAAGTTCGTCTATATGGATGACTCGGGTCATCTATATGGCTCACTATCGTCATCTATATGGATGACCCGGGTCATCCGATACAAAGAAGCCTTTTCTATTCCTTTTGTGATAGTTACTTTCTCCCTTAGACTAAGTTGCTTTCTCCTTATATGAATAGTCCTTTCTACTGATTATTATTGTTGTTTCAGAGAATTCTCCTTTCACACTTAAGCAACTGATTATAAGTATATTCTGATGATTGTGAAAGGAGAATGAAATTTTAATTGTTATTTTTGAGAAGCTATTTCTGAAGGTAACTTTATGTTGAAACCCTCATTTTCATTATTATCATCCCTACATTTTCCCCAAAAACCTTGGAAGTTACGAGGACAACAAGTTATGCTTGATAAAGATTTAGCCACCTTATATGGTGTAGAGACAAAAGTCCTTAATCAAACCGTTAAGCGTAACATAGAGCGATTTCCCAACGATTTTCGCTTTGAATTGAGTAAAGAAGAATGTTTGAGGTCACAAATTGTGACCTCAAACGGCAGAGGTGGTAACCGATACTCAACTTATGCCTTTACAGAACAAGGCGTGGCAATGCTTAGTAGTGTTCTTCGTTCGAAAATAGCTGTTGAAACATTCCGTTTATCACATGACCGCTTTCTTTGCATAGATGATGACGTTTATCATATAGGTGCTTCTATCAAGGATCTTCCGAGAGCCGCATATTTTCTTTTTGCATTAACCCACAACATTTCCACCTAAACATTTGGAGGTTACGAGGAAAAGTCGTAACTTTGCCACCAACTAACAAAGACAAGGCATGACAGAAACAGAAATTAAGCAAATGCTTGCCCAAGGCGAACGACTTACCCTGGAATGCAAAAAAGCAAAGACGGAGCTCCCAAAATCAGTTTGGGAGTCATATTCCGCTTTTGCCAACACTATTGGTGGCTATATATTATTAGGTATTGACGAAAATAGAAAAGAAACGGATGTTGCCAAACGTTTTACTATCATCGGAGTTGACAATATCCCTAAGCTTATCTCTGATTTATGGAACACCATCAATAGTAACAAAGTAAATAGAAACATTTTGCTAGACTCAGATGTAGAGATAACTACAATAGACGGGAAATCTATTGTATGTATCCACGTGCCACAAGCAGATTGGCGAATGAAGCCTGTCTTCTTAAATGAAAATCCTTACAAAGGTTCCTTCAAGCGCAACCATGAAGGTGATTACCATTGCACAGAAATGGAAGTAAGAGCCATGATTCGTGATGCTAACGAAGATGGCAATGACGGAGGATTACTAGATGGTTTTACTCTGGATGACATTGATACAAATACGCTCCATGGTTACCGTAATCAATTCAGAATACTAAATGCCGACCATGAATGGAACGATAAGGACGATAAAGAATTCTTGCGACTTTTAGGTGGATATACTAAGAATAGACAAACAGGAAAAGAAGGACTGACGGTAGCAGGACTAATGATGTTTGGAACAGGGTTAGCCATAAGGGAGCGATTTGGAAATTTTCGCATGGACTATCTCGACATGAGCCATCTAGAAGGTGAGGAAAGATATAGAGACAGACTAACTTACGATGGGCGTTGGGAGAACAACTTGTATCAATTCTTTAGAATTGTTATGCCTAAGTTGACATTCGACTTACCTCACCCTTTTCATATGGAAGGTTATCAGCGTGTAGATGACACACCACAAATGAAAGCTGTAAGAGAAGGATTTACCAATTCGATTATTCACTCTGACCTATTCTTGGATAGTGGTATCTTAAGGATAGAAAAGCATGATGACTGCCTATGCTTACGGAATCCTGGAAATTTGAAACTTCCGATAGAAAACATCTATGAAGGTGGGGTTTCAAAAGCACGCAACCCAAGAATACAGAATATGCTCCGTATGATAGGATATGGTGAGAATATAGGTTCTGGATTTCCTAAAATTATCTCTGCTTGGCAAAAGGCAGGTTGGGGTAAGCC
>ERZ773109.2206-NODE-2206-length-10703-cov-6.717130_pt1 | contig 10703 bp, 8 predicted proteins | sample MGYA00580569_ERZ773109 | MGnify/ENA primary metagenome ERZ773109 (study PRJEB29015, sample SAMEA2737852) | human gut metagenome | biome: human gut; feature: human-associated habitat; material: faeces | place: China | collected 2012 ...
CGAGAGGCGGACGGCCTCCTCCTCGCTCAGTCCCTGCGCCTCGGCGTACGCGAGCGCCGCGACCACGCTGTCGCCTGCGCCGACCGTACTGCCGACCGGGACCTTGAGGCCCTCGGCGTAAATCGTGCTGCCCTTGCGCAGATAGAGCGCGCCGCGGCCGCCGAGCGAGATCACGACCCGTTCGATGCCGCGCTCCAGCAGCTTTTGACCTTCTGCGGTCAATTCTTCGATGGTTTCCAGTTTTCTGCCCGCCAGACGCGACAGTTCATCATCGTTCGGCTTGATGAGGTAGGGGGCGGCCTTGATCCCTTCCGCGAGCAGCGCGCCGTCCGCGTCGAGAAAGACCCGTGCGCCCGCCTTTTTGCACGCGGCCGTCCAGGTGCGGTAGGTGTCCTGCGGCGCGCCCTTCGGCAGGCTGCCCGCCAGCACCACGATGTCGCCTGCGTGCACCTCAGCCAGAAGGTCGTTCAGCAGCGCGTCCAGCTCGGCCGCCGTGACGGTCAGGCCCGGCTCGTTGATGTCGGTGTTCGTGTGCCCCTCGCGGTCGATGATTTTGATATTCGTGCGGGTCTGCCCCTCGACAAAGCGGAACTGCGTGGTGAAATTTTCGCCCTCGAGCAGCTTTTCGAGCATTTTTCCGCTCCCGCCGCCGAGGATGCCGACTGCGCGGCTGTCTCCGCCGAGCTTCGCGATCACCTTGCTCACGTTGATGCCCTTGCCGCCGGGATCGGTGCGCATTTCCGTGATGCGGTTGACGGTGTCGAGCGCCATGCCGGGGATCTCCACCGTTTTATCCAGTGCGGGATTGAGTGTTACCGTGTAGATCATGAAATGACCCCTTTCAGACGTTTGCAGCCAAGGCTGCGATCCGGACAGCCGCCCAGCTTCCGCAGGTCATGCTCCGCCCGCCTGCTCGAGCCGCAGCAGCGCTTTTTTCATCTCCGCGCCGCCAGCGTAGCCGCCCGGCGAGCCGTCCGCGCAGATGACGCGGTGGCAGGGGATGACGATGAGGATGGGGTTCGCGTGATTTGCCATGCCCACCGCGCGGCAGGCGTTCGGCCGGCCGATGGCCTCGGCGAGCTGTTTATAGCTGCGCGTTTCGCCATAGGGAATCTCGCGCAGCGCCGCCCAGACCCTTTGCTGGAAGGGCGTGCCGTGCAGGCGGCAGGGAAAATCGAACGTCCGGCGCGTCCCGGAAAAATACTCGTCCAGCTGACGGAATACCCGTGCGGTCAGCGCGTTCGGCGTTCCTTCGCAGATGCCGTCCCGGGCGAGATGCAAGGCCGTGACCGCGCCGTCCTCCCAGTCCAGCTGCATTTTCCCAAACGGCGAATGATAAACGGCTGTTCCTTTCATGTGCGGTTTTCCTCCTGTAAGACAGGTTTTTTAGTGAAATCGGAGCGTTTTCGAAATGCTGCCGCTGCCGCGCGGCAGCGCGCATTCAAAAGCGTTTGCTGCGCAAACGCATAAAAACCGGGGGCGTGTACCTCGGTTTTTATACTTTGAGAGGGAGAAAGTTTCCGCATGGGAACTTTCGGACGTCCGTGTTCTGCGAAGCCAGAACACACTTGTCGGAAAAACGAAGTTTTTCGACAGTTACAGCACTTCTTCGATCATCGCGAGCAGCTGCTGCATGTCGAACGGCTTGGAGAGGTGGCCGTTCATGCCGGCCTTTGCGGCGTTCTGGCGGTCCTCGTCAAAGGCGTTCGCCGTCACGGCGACGATGGGCAGGGCCGCCTTTTCGGCGTCCGGCAGGGCGCGGATGGCGCGCGTGGCCTCGTAGCCGTTCATGACCGGCATCTGAATGTCCATCAGCACCAGATCATAGTACCCGGGCGCGCTTTCGCGCACCTTGTCCACCGCGAGCTTTCCGTTTTCCGCCGTGTCCACCGCGAATCCGGCTTCCTCGAGCATCGTCACCGCGATCTCGCGATTGAGGGCGTTGTCCTCGACGACCAGCAGCCGTTTTCCGGCGAATTCCGCCGCCTTTTCCGTCGGCTCCCTTTGTTCCTCCATGCGGAACGGCTCGGCCAGCACGCGCCGCAGCTCGGACAGGAACAGGGGCTTTGCGCAGAAGGCGGTCACGCCCGCGGCCCGCGCCTCGACCTCGATGTCCGTCCAGTCGTAGGCAGTCAGGATGATGATCGGCGTGGTCTCGCCGATCATCTTCCGCACGCGGCGCACGACCTCGAGGCCGTTCATATCGGGTATCATCCAGTCGATGATGAACACGCGGAAGCCGTCGCCCTGATCGAGCGCGTCCTGCGCACGCACGACCGCCTCGCGTCCCGAGGTCGTCCAGTCCGCCCGCATCCCGATCGTGCGCAGCATCTTGCTGACGTTCAGGCAGGTGTCGGTGTCGTCGTCCGCGACGAGCGCGCGCAGGCCCTCGAGCTGTGGGATGCGCGCGGGCGCGGCGGCACGCTCTCCGCTGACCGGGAAGCGCAGGGAGACCGTGAATTCCGAGCCTTTTCCCGGCTCGCTCTCGACCGAAATGCCGCCGTCCATCATGTCGATCAGATTTTTCGTGATCGCCATGCCGAGGCCGGTGCCCTGAATGCCGCTGACGGTCGAGGTCTCCTCGCGCGCGAACTGCTCGAAGATGTGCTTCTGAAACGCCGGACTCATGCCGATGCCGTTATCGCGGATATGGAACTCATAGTCCGCGCTGCCCTTCGGCGCGGTCTGCTTCTGGACGATGCGCAGGGTGATCGTGCCGCCCGCCGGGGTGAATTTGATGGCGTTGGACATGATGTTGAGCATGATCTGGTTGAGGCGCATGGGGTCGGCGATGACGTCCTCGTCCTCCACGTCGACCATGTCGATGAAGAGCGAGATGCGCTTGGCGGAAATGCCCGACTGGATGATGTCGCGCAGGTCGTGCACAAGCTCGGGCAGGTGCACCGGGCGCGGCTCGAGCGAGACCTTGCCGCTCTCGATGCGGCTCATGTCGAGCACGTCGTTGATGAGCGAGAGCAGGTGCTGGCTCGCCGTCGCGGTCTTTTTCAGGTAGTCGAGCACCTGTTCGCGGTTGTCGATATGGGTGGCCGCGAGCGAGGTGAAGCCGATGATCGCGTTCATCGGCGTGCGGATGTCGTGCGACATATTGAACAGGAATTCGCGCTTGGCGCGGTTGGCCGCCGTTTCCTGACGGATGGCGCGTTCAAGCTCGGCGTTTTTCTGCTCGAGTGAGGTCTGATATGCCTTTTCGAGCGTTTTCTGCTGCTGCAGGAAGCTCTTTTCCGTGCCTCGGCGCACGAACAGGAGCAGCGTCAGAACGACCACGCAGGCGAGGAACGCCGCGATCATGTTGACCGGCGTGTTCGTGTAGAGCAGTCTGCCCGGAACATACATGTAGTAGTAGAAGTCGCGCCCGTGGCTGTACATTCCGTAGTAACGGGTCAGACCCTTCCGCCCGGCATAGACCAGCGTTTCCGCCTCGCCGCTCGAACGGATGCGGCGGAGCAGCTCGTTTGCGGTGGTGTCCGTGCCGATGAGGGTCGGCTCGTCCGACGCGGTCACGCGGTTGCCGTCCGAGAGGATCACGACTCCCGTGGTCTCGGCGTCGTAGCCGTCGAGCAGATCCTGCACGGAGAGCACGGATTTCTGCGCGAATGCGGCTTTGGTGTGCCGCCATGCGAGCACCGCGCCGCTGCCGTCCGCAAGGCTGTGCACGGCGGCGTCAGCAAACGAGCCGTCGGTCAGCTGCACGCGGCGGACGTAGGTGCTCTGCGGATGGCCGACCACGGCGAGCACGCGCTCCGGCTCCAGATCGGTCTGAAGCCGGGCATAGCCGATGCCGTCCGTGCTGTATTCGCAGACCAGCCTGCCCTTCGCGTCCACGACCGAAACGCCGGTCAGCCACAGCCGCTCGGTGTACTGCCGCAGCGCGTCCTCGCCGCAGTCGAGCGTCAGGCTGTCCAGCTCCTGCATCGCGGTCGTGCCGCGCACGAGCGCCTTGGCCACGGCGGTCTCGTTGTACTGCACGTAGGCGGAGGACTGCTCCTTGACGAAGCTGATCAGCTCGTTCATGCGGTGCTCGCAGCTCTGCATATCGGAATAACGGGACAGCCCGAATACCATCCCGAGGAACATCAGTCCGCCCGCAAGGCACAGGCAGGCGAAGGTTTTCCGCGAGCGCGGCTGCCGGTTTTTACTGTTCAAGCGCATCCACCTCCAGACTGTGCGTGGGGTCGTCGAGATATTTTCCGGCGAGCTGCTCCATGCTGCCGTCCTCTTGCATCTGCTCAAAGACCTCGTCCAGCCGCGCCGCGAGGCCGCGCGTGTCATGTCGGGAAAAGGCCACGCCGATGCCGGTCACGAGCAGCGGCTCGTCCAGGATGCGGAAATCCGCGCCGTAGTCCTTCATGTACTGCCGGATGGCCTCCTCGTGCGCCGCGACCGCGTCCACATAGCCGCAGTCGAGCATGGCATACTGCACGCCGCGGTCCGCGAGACTGATGATGTCCCGGAAGGCCGGGACGTTATCGCCGCCGCGCAGGAAGATCGCCTCCGGCTTGCCGGTGGCCTGCACCGCGATGGTCTTGCCCTCGAGCTCGCTTATCGTCTCGATGCCGCTCTGCGCGTCGACCGCCACGACCTGACGGCTCGCCAGATACGGCCCCGCCCACTGATAGTCGTTCTCTCGTCCCGCCATGGAAAAGCAGCCCCAGATGCAGTCGATCTCTCCGCTGTCGACCAGCTCGGTCTTTTTCTCCCAGTCGATCGTGGTGAATTCCGCGCGGTAGCCCATGCGGCGGAACGCCTCCTCCGCGATCTCGACGTCCAGACCGGTGATGTCGCCGTTGTTATCCATGTAAACATAGGGCGGATAGGTGTCGCTGCCGACGGTGAGCGTCGGGAGCGTGCTGTCGGACGCCGCGGACGGGGCGCAGCCGGACAGCAGGAGCGCCGAGAGCGCCGCAAAAAGCGCCGAAACGCGCCGCAGCCGTTTGTATTTTATCATAGATCGCCGTGTCTCCTTTTGTCTCTCTTTCCCTGCGGCCGAAAATACCGCATATTATCATTTAGTATAACACGATTTCGCCCGGCGGTACAATCCTATTATTCTCCGGGCGCTGCTGCCGGAAGTTCTCCTTTATTCTGCATTGTTTTGGTAGTATAATAAAATAGTGAATATGTGACAAAATCCGACAGGGGAGGGACCGCGACCCGGCTGCGGTCGAACGACTATGAACCGACAGAAAATCCTGATCGTTGACGACTCGGAGATGAACCGAGAAATACTCAAGGCCATTCTGGGCGAGGGATACAAATATACAGAAGCAGAGGACGGCGCGCAGGCGCTGCGCATGCTCCGGCAGGATATGAACATCGACCTGATGCTGCTCGACATCAATATGCCGAAGGTGGACGGCTTCACCGTGCTCGAGTACATGAACCAGTTCCGCTGGATCGACGAGATCCCGGTCGTCATGATCTCCGCCGCCGACGACCACGAGTCCATCGAGCGCTGCTACGGCCTCGGCGTTTCCGACTACATCCGCCGTCCCTTCGACTCGTTCATCGTCCAGCGCCGCGTCAAGAACACGCTCACGCTCTACGCCAACCAGAAGCGGCTGATGGGCATGGTCTCCGACCAGATCTACCGCAACCAGCGGGACAACAATGTCATGATCGGCATCCTCAGCCACATCGTCGAGTTCCGCAACAGCGAGAGCGCCCAGCACGTGCTCCAGGTGCAGACCGTGACCGGGATGCTGCTGCGCAGGCTGAGCGAAAAGACCGACGTATATCATCTGACCGAGGAAAAGATCCGCCTCATCGTCACCGCCTCCGCCCTGCACGACATCGGCAAGATCAGCATCCCCGAGAGCATCCTCAACAAGCCGGGCCGCCTGACGCCCGAGGAGTTCGACGTCATCCGCACCCATCCCGCCATCGGCGCGTCCATGCTCGAGGGGCTGACGCCGTACCGCGAGGAGCCGCTGCTCAAGGCCGCCATCGAGATCTGCCGCTGGCATCACGAGCGCTGGGACGGCGGCGGCTACCCGGACGGCCTGCTCGGCGAACAGATCCCGATCTCGGCGCAGGTGGTCGCGCTGGCGGACGTATATGACGCGCTGACGAGCGACCGCTGCTACAAAAAGGCGTACAGCCACGAAACCGCCGTCACCATGATCCTCAACGGGGAGTGCGGCGCGTTCAATCCGATGCTGCTCGACTGCCTTCAGGAGATCAGCGCGCGCCTCAAGAGCTCGCTGCCGCGGCTCGCGGCCGAGCAGAGCATGAAGAAGAACGCGCAGCGCCTTTCCTCCGAGCTGCTGAAAAAGAACGAGCTGCCGCGCAGCGACCGCGCCCAGCGTGAGCTGAACCACGCCCGGGAAATGCTGACCTTTTTCGCGTCCTGCTGCGGCGGCGTGCAGTTCGAGTACGATACGCTCTCCCGGTCGATCACCGTGGTCGACTGGAGCCGCCCGTGGCGGAAGAGCCGGACGATCCTGGACGCGGACAACCCGGACAGTATGCGCCTGCTCCGGCCGGCCGACCTCGAGCGGCTCCGGTGCGCCCTCAAGGCCACGACGCCCGAGAACAACGAGCTTTCCATCAGCCTGCTCCTGCCGGTCGAGGGCGAGCAGCACTGGCACAGCATCCGGATGCACACGCTCTGGTCGCCGCTCTCGCCCGGCAGCTATGTCGGCGTGATCGGCTGCATGACCGACATGCAGAAGGAGCAGGACAGCCGCGCGCCCCTCGGCTGCGCGGACAGGAGCACGGAGAACGGGCCGTCGATCGCCGCCGAGATCCGGCGCCTCGGCACCGTCTTTGACATCGTCCGTCTGGTCGACCCGTCGGCCAATGCCGTGCTCGAGATCGACGCGAACGGCTCGCTGCACCGCACGGGCGAGCGCTGCACCGCGTTCTGGGACAGCGACAGCGGCTGCGCCAACTGCATCTCCACCCGGGCGTTCGCCGAGCACACCACGCTCAACAAGCTCGAATTTACCCGGAACGAGATGTATTTCGTCATCGCGAAGTATGTTTCGGTCAACGGCACGCCCTGCGTGCTCGAGATGATCTCGCGGCTCAACGAGGGCCGCTGGATCGACGCGAACGGCTCGCGCTTCCTGCTCGACCGCACGCGCGGCGAGGATATGCAGCTGTTCCTCGACCCGATGACGGGCATCTATTCGCGCCGCTATTTCGAGACCTACCGCACCCACCTCGAGGGCATGGAGGGCGTAGCGCTCATCGACGTGAACAGCTTCAAGCGCATCAACGATACCTGCGGCCACGCCGCCGGAGACGCGGCGCTGCGCGACATCGCGGGCGCGATACGCTCGTGCATCCGCAAGACCGACATCCTCATCCGCTACGGCGGGGACGAGTTCCTGCTCCTGTTCCCGCGCATGACCGAGGAGATCTTCCTCGCGAAGAAAAAGCAGATCCAGCAGGCCGTGCGCGGCATCCGTATGTCCGAGTTCGCGGATATCCGGCTCTCGGTCAGCGTCGGCGGCGTCTGCGGCGTGCATCCGATCACCGAGGCCATCCGCAAGGCGGATTACCTGATGTATCTGGACAAGGCGGAGCAGCAGCCCTGATAAAAAAGCGAAAACCCCTGCCGGGGAGACAGAAAGCCTGTCCCGACAGGGGTTTTTTGTGCTCTTTTTGCACGCTTTTAATTCTTTTCGACCGAAATGACCGTGCCGTCGAACGGGTCGGCCTCGGAGACCGTACCCTTGTAGGTGACGGTGACCGAATCGCCTTCCGCGGCGTCGTCCAGACCCTCCGGCTTTGCCGAGGCGTCGAAGGTGAATTCATACGCCGCGCCTTTTTCGTCGGTCACGACGAACATGAAGTCCTTCTTCTCGTCGAGCGTACCCGAGAGCTTGCTCTCGGCCGATGCGCTGTCCGAGGACGAGGAGCCGGTATCCGTATCCGTATTTTCAGCCGGCTTGCTGCCGCAGGCCGTGAGCGAGGCCGCCAAAAGCGCGGTGCACGCAAGCAGCATAAGTGTTTTTTTCATGATAAATGCCTTCTTTCCCGAAGAGACGCCGGTGTTTCTGTCTCTTCGTCAGACTTAGACGCAGCGCGTTCGCGAAAGTTCCGGTTCCGGAAAAATTTTTTTCGGAAAATTCACGCCTGATTTTCCGCCGGCGTCTCCGCGCTCTCCGCGAGCAGCCGCAGCAGGTCGTCCGGCGGCAGCGGACGGGAGAAATAGTAGCCCTGTATCATGTCCACGTTCCAGCTGCGCAGCAGCTCCATCTCCTCCTGCGTCTCCACGCCCTCCGCGACGATGCGGTAGCCGAGGCGGCAGAAGGCCGCGACGATGCTCTGGTAGAAGAGGGCGGCCTTTTTGTCCGTGCAGATATGGAACAGGAGCGAGCGGTCGAGCTTGATGACCGAGAAGGGCAGCTGCATGACCGTGTTCAGGTTGGCGTAGCCCGAGCCGAAATCGTCCAGACACAGGCCGATGCCGGCCGTCTGGAGGCTCTCCGCCACGCGGGTCAGGCTCGCGGAATACTCGGTCGCGACGGTCTCGGTGATCTCGAACTGGAAGCAGGAGCAGGGGAGACCGTACTCGCCGAGGATGCGGACGAGGTGGCTGCCGCTCTCGCTTTGGATGAGGTCGAGCGGCGAGAGATTGATCTTGACGTTGGCGATGCTCGCGCGGAGCGCCGGGTTTTCGCACAGAAAACGGCAGACGCGCCGCAGCTGGAGCTCGGTGATCTGGGTGATGAGGTGGTTCTTTTCCGCCAGGCGGATGAAGATATCCGGGGAGATCCAGCCAAGCTCGGGATGCCGCAGGCGGCTGAGCGCCTCGAGGGTGACAAAGCGCTGCTGATGCAGCGAGTAGACCGGCTGATAGTAGACCTCGAACAGATCCTCCGCGATCGCGCGGTGCAGGAACTGCTCGACCTGCTTGTTGTAGTGGAAGCTGTCCATGGTCTTGCGGTCGTTCTGGATGACCTGGGTCTCGCCGCTCCGGGAGACGAGGGACTCGAGATATTCCGCGTAGTCGAGCACGAGACCGCTCGTGCCCAGCTTTTCCGCGTTCACCACGCCGCACAGGATGACCGGCGTGGGGGCGGCGTGCGCGTCGTCCGGCTGCGTATGGAACAGCTGCCGCAGGCGCGTCAGGCAGGTCTCGTACTCGCGCAGCGAGAACGTCATCAGCAGGAAGCGCTTGCCCGAGATGCGGAACACGTTCCGATCCGCGATCTCCTGCATCCGCTCCGCCGCGCGGCGCAGAAATTCGTCGCCGTTCTGCACGCCCGCGACCTTGTTTATGTGGTCGAGCTGGTAGGCGTAGACCGTGATGATGTGAAAGGCCTTGTGCGCGTCGGTCAGCTCGTCCATGCGGCGCAGCAGGTACTGCTTGTCGTTCAGGCCGGTCAGGCTGTCCATGCACGCGCAGGGGTTGTTGATGGTCAGATACATGGCGAGGATGCTGAGCGAGAGGCCGAAGCCGGTCGTCAGCACCGAAGGATTGACGGCCTGCGCGGCGATGCCGAGGGCGGCGAGCGCAAAGACCGCGAGCAGCTCCGTGAGCGTGCGGCGGCTGACAGACGCGCGGTGCACCGCGACAAAGACCGCCGCCCCCGCGATGTGCAGCAGGGCGCTGACGTAAAGCAGCAGATACCACGGGCCGTGGCGGTAGCCGGTGCTGTCGAAATAGAACAGGATCTCGGTGAAGGGGTTGGTCAGAATGACAAAGACCAGAGCAATGGTCGGGATGCCCATGCGCAGCACGGTCGAGGGCGCGATCACGCGGCTCGTGCACAGTGTACAGACGTAGTACAGCAGCAGGAGCGGCAGGAGCGCCTGAAACAGGTAGAACACCGTGTTCGAGAGCATCCGGCAGACATTGAAGCTGTACGGGGCGTACAGGATGAAGCCCGTGCTGACCAGCTCCGCGGCAACGTCCAGACTGACGACGCGCAGCAGACGGCGGAACATCAGGCTGTTCCGGTCGTCCATCTGCCGCTGGCGGGAATACTGCCACAGGACGACCAGCAGCACCGCCATTGCGGCAATCAGATAATGTATGTTGGTTGTCATTCGGCGTCTCCTCCCAGTCCGGCTTCGTTTCTCTTCAAATGTGCGTCGGCCTCGGCCTTCCATGCGCTGATGCTGCGCGACTTTCCGTCCTCGTCGCACAGGCGGCTGAAGCCGAAGGTCATGATAATGCGCGCGCGCGGCGCGCAGGTCCGGTTGTAGCGCGCGACGACCGCGCGGAACTGCCGGTGCAGCTGTCCGGAGTCGGTATGCGGCTCGGGGCGGATGAGGGCGAACTCGTTGCCGCCCGTGCGGAAGCACAAGACGCTCTCGCCCGCCTCCTCGCACGCGCGGCAGAAGTCGGCAACGCACTGCGCCGCCGCGATGACCGATTCATCTCCCGCCTGAAGGCCGAAGCGGTCGTTGCGCTCGTTCAGGCCCTCGAGCCGGATATAGGTCAGTACCGCATCGCGGCAGCCGGCCCGGCCGGTGCGGATGCGCTCCATGTATTCCTCGAACGCGCGGCGGTTGGGCAGGCCGGTCATGCGGTCCTCGCGCTGCATCTCATGGCTGATGCGGTGCTCCATGTGAAAGCGCATATCCCCGGCCGCCTGGCCGATCAGGCCGTACAGCAGCAGGATGATGAACAGCAGCACGCCGAACTGGTACACAGCGTCGTACCAGTAGATATGCAGCAGTCAGGGTACGCTCGGCCTGATACTGGAAGTTGGCTGCTGCAATGG
>ERZ773109.2214-NODE-2214-length-10672-cov-4.538193_pt1 | contig 10672 bp, 9 predicted proteins | sample MGYA00580569_ERZ773109 | MGnify/ENA primary metagenome ERZ773109 (study PRJEB29015, sample SAMEA2737852) | human gut metagenome | biome: human gut; feature: human-associated habitat; material: faeces | place: China | collected 2012 ...
GGATGGCGTTGTGACCCCCTTCCTGGCCCAGAAGGACGTGAAGCTGCGCGGCCTGCACAACATTGAAAACCTGCTGGCTGCTGCCGCTGCCGTGTGGGGCGAGGTGCCCGTGGAAGCCATCCAGAAGGTGGGCAGCACCTTTACCGGTGTGGAGCACCGCATTGAGCCGGTGCGCACGCTGGACGGCGTGCTGTACTACAACGACTCCATCGGCACCAGCCCGACGCGCACCATTGCCGGTCTGCGCAGCTTTAACCAGAAGGTCATTCTGATCGCTGGCGGCTACGACAAGCACATTCCTTATGAGCCGCTGGCACCGGAAGTGGTGGCCCACGTGAAGAACCTTGTGCTGATGGGTGCCACCGGCCCCCGCATCGAAAAGGCTGTGCGCGAGGACCCGAACTTCAACGAAGCAGAGCTGCCCATCCAGCATGCCGACAACATGCAGCACGCTGTGGAGCTGGCCCGTGCCTGCGCAAAGCCCGGTGACATCATCATCCTGTCCCCGGCCAGCGCATCGTTTGACCTGTACCCCAACTTTGAGGTGCGCGGCCGCGAGTTCAAGAAGATCGTCAACGAGCTGAAGTGATCGCGCAGGTCAGCACAAAAGCCCACCGCGCCCGCTTTTTAAATGCCTGCCGGGGGAAATGGGTGCTGGGGGCGACCCTGCCGCTGGATCTTGCCCTTTTTAGCAAAAGCCAGCCGTGGCGATTCTACGCAGGACCTACACTGGCGCTGGAACTCAGCGGCAGTACCGCATGGGCAGCAGGGCACGCAAACCCGGAAGAGCTGGCCAGCTTTCTGGCTTTCTGCGGGTGTGAGAGCATCATTTTAGACGAAAACGAATGCCCACCGCCTGCCGGGTGGTGCAAAGCTGAAACGCTGACTGTATTCGGCCTTGCACCCGGCAAGGCTCTGCCGCTGCCCGCTGCAGACGAGACGCTCTGGGCCGGACTGACCCTTGACAGAGAACCCTCTGCCATGGATGTGGCACGGGCGCTCTACCCGGCGGATACGGCAAAGCAGGAGGACTTTTACTCCGAGCTTTGCACAAAGCGCACCCGCGGCAAAGCTCTTGTGTGGGCGCTGCGGCAGGGAAGTGAAACGATCTGCACGGTAGGGGCCTATGCCCTTGCGAACAGGCAGGCCTACATGGCCTGCGGGCAGACAGCCCAGCCTTTGCGGGGCAAGGGCATCGGCGGGCGGCTCATTGTGCAGATGGCGAACGAGCTTGCCGCCAAGGGGGAGCACCCGGTGTTTCTCTGCAGCCCGGAGCGGGTGCACTTTTATACCCGGCTTGGCTTTGAAAAGCTGGGGGAATATGCAAGATATGAACAAACTCCTTCAGTCAAAACCTGACGGTTTTGCCAGCTCCCTCAATGAGGGAGCCTTTGGCAGGACGGAAAAGCTTTCTGCATAAGTGAAACGTTCTGGTTTCGTCAGGAGCTCCCTCCCTGAGGGAGCTGGCGCACGAAGTGCGGCTGAAGGAGTCATTCCGACAGAAAGCCTGCGCTCTATAAAATCTATAAAATTAAGGAGCCGTTATAATGTCAATGCTGAACCACTTTTTCAATTACAAACCTGAAGTTCTGGCGCTGGACGAAAAAGCTATGGAGCTGTGCCAGCCCTACTTCCGCCATATGGAGGAGATCCGCGATTTTAACCAGCTCAAAATGCTGAAAGCCTTTGCGGATACCCAGATGTCCTCCACCGATATGCTGGGCACCACCGGCTACGGCCTGTGGGATACCGGCCGCGCAAAGCTGGAGCAAATCTTTGCCGAGGTGATGGGCGCAGAGGATGCCCTCGTGCGCAGCCAGTTCCAGAGCGGCACCCACACGCTGGCTGTGGCGCTGTTCGGCCTGCTGCGGGCAGGGGACACCCTGCTGGCTGCCACCGGCCGTCCCTACGATACGCTGGAAGGTGTGATCGGTCTGGACGGCAAGGGCAGGGGCACCGGCACCCTGATGGATTACGGCATCCGGTACGATGAAGCTCCGCTGAAAGCCGACTTCACCCCGGATTATGACCTGATCGCCCAAAAGGCCCCCGGTGCAAAGGTGTGCCACATCCAGCGCAGCCGCGGCTATCTGCAGCGCAATGCCTTTGATCTGGAAACGATCCGAAAAATTGCGGATACCGCCCGCGCCGCAAACCCGGACATCATTATTTTTGTGGATAACTGCTACGGCGAGTTCACCCAGACGCAGGAACCCTGTCAGATGGGCGCAGACCTTGTGGTGGGCAGCCTGATCAAGAACCCCGGCGGCGGCATCGCTCCCACCGGCGGCTACATTGCGGGCCGCAAAGACCTTGTGGAGCTGTGCGCTTACCGCCTGAATGCGCCCGGTCTCGGCAAGGATCTGGGCTGCACGCTGGAAACGCCCCGTGATATGTATCTGGGCTTCTACTATGCGCCCGGCGTGGTGTGCGAGGCTATCAAGACCGCCATTTACGCCCAGTGTATGCTGGAGCTGCTGGGCAAGAATCCAGTGCCGCGCTACTGCGACGACCACAACGACATCGTCACCTGCTTTGATGCAGGCACTGCGGATGCGCTCATCGGCTTCTGTCAGGGTATTCAGGCTGCAAGCCCCGTGGACAGCTATGCCGCCCCGGAACCTTCTCCGGAGCCGGGCTATACTGATGAGGTGGTCATGGCAAGCGGCAGCTTTACACAGGGCAGCACCATCGAGCTTTCCTGCGACGGCCCGCTGCGTGAGCCGTACACCTGCTACCTGCAGGGCGGTCTGAACTTTGCTGCCAGCCGTGCAGGCGTGCTGCTGGCCATCCAGAAGGCTTATTTTAAGGGCTGAAAAGGGGAGAGCGCATGCCTGTTTTAAGTGACCGTGTGGGTACCTTCACGGATTCTGTCATCCGCCGCATGACCCGCATCAACAATCAGTACGACTCCATCAACCTCTCGCAGGGCTTCCCGGATTTTGACCCGCCGAAGCAGCTGCTGGACGCTCTGGCTGAAACGGCTTACAAAGGTCCGCACCAGTACGCTGTGACCTTTGGCGCGCAAAACTTCCGCGAGGCGCTGGCAAAAAAGACCAGCCCTGCCCTGCACCACGAAGTAGACCCTAACACCGAGATCTGCGTGACCTGCGGCGGCACTGAGGCCATGATGGCCGCCATGATGACCATCTGCAACCCCGGCGACAAGGTGATGATCTTCTCACCGTTCTACGAGAACTACGGTGCCGATGCCATTCTTTCGGGCGCGGAACCCATCTATATCCCGCTGGTGCCGCCCACCTATGAGTTTGACATCAGCCTGATCGAAAAGGGCTTTGCCGAGGGTGCCAAGGCGCTGATCCTGTGCAACCCCTCCAATCCCTGCGGCAAGGTGTTCCGCCGCGACGAGCTGGAAGCCATTGCAAAGCTAGCCATCCAGTACGATGCCTTTGTGGTGACAGATGAGGTGTACGAGCATATCATCTATGCGCCCGCAGAGCATATCTGCATGGCAAGCCTGCCCGGCATGTTTGAGCACACCATCACCTGCAACTCGCTCTCCAAGACTTACTCCATCACGGGCTGGCGTCTGGGCTGTCTGATCGGACCCGCAGAGGTCATTGAGGGCGCGCGCAAGGTGCACGACTTTCTCACTGTGGGTGCGGCTGCACCCCTGCAGGAGGCCGCTGTGGCCGGTTTGGAGATGCCCGCCAGCTATTACGAAGAGCTGCAGGCCCTTTACACCGAAAAGCGCGATCATTTTCTGGCCGGACTGGACCGTGTGGGGCTGAAGCACAATGTTCCGCAGGGCACCTATTTTGTGATGATCGATATTTCCGATTTTCTGGCGCTGCCCCAGTTCAAGGGCTGGACCGACCTGCAGTTCTGTGAGTGGATGATCCGGGAAGTGGGCGTGGCCGCTGTGCCTGGCTCCAGCTTCTTCCGGGAGCCGGTGAACCACCTGATCCGGATGCACTTTGCCCGCGGCACCGATGTGCTGAACGAAGCCGTCCGCCGGCTGGAAAAGCTGCAGGCTTTACTGAAATAAAAGCAAAACAAAAAACAACAGCGCCGCAGGAAGTTTCCTGCGGCGCTGTCTCTTTCCCGATACTCTATACACGATTCATCACACGGCGTGGCGCTGCACGGTGGGCATTGGCTCCACAAGAGCGGGATGCATCCCCTCGCGGTAGTCCAGGTCGCCCTGATCCATACCGCGCAGCAAGACCTCGGCGGTGGCAATGTTGGTGGCAATGGGTACGCTGTGCATATCGCACAGGCGGAGCAGATTCTGCTCGGTGATGCTGGCGGCATCCGCTTTCAGCGGGTCACGGAAGAACAACACCAGATCCACTTCGTCGCACGCAATGCGGGAAGTAATCTGCTGCACACCGCCCAAGCGCCCGGAGAGATAACAGTGCACGGGCAGGCCGGTAGTCTGCGCCAGCATCCGTCCGGTGGTGCCGGTAGCAATGACTGTGTTTTTGGACAAAATGGCGCTGTAAGCAGTGCAGAACTGCAGTGCAAGCTCTTTGCGGGAATCGTGTGCAAGAATGGCGATCGTCATATTGCTCTCTCCTTTGTTCCAAGTATAGTGTTGTGTGTGACGAACAACTTTCTCATTGGAAAGTGAAATGAAGTGAAATCGTTATCAAGTTTTCCAATATAGTTTTACCGCATCGAAATAGGGGTTGTCAAGGGGGGCCTTGTACTTTTTACAAAACAAAATGGAGAAAGTAAGACTATTACTTTGTAAGAATTGGAGAAAACTGGGATACAATCATCTATATCAGTGAGCGAACAGGAAAGGCAGATTGAAAACATAATTCAGCTTTTGTCTTTACTGAAAGAACATTTCATGGGAATAAAACAAAAATACAGGCTGGCGCAAATCGCACCAGCCTGTTTCGGAAAAAGCTTTTCAGTTTCGTTTCTAAATTATGAATATTATGGAGAAAACGCTCACTCCCGATTTCCGCACTGGAAAGGTAGGTTCAGCGGGCTTTAGCGGATCTGACCATTGCCGTGGATGATATACTTGTAGCTGCACAGCTCGGCCAGTCCCATGGGGCCACGGGCGTGGAGTTTCTGGGTGGAAATGCCCATTTCGCACCCAAGGCCGAATTCACCGCCATCCGTAAAGCGGGTGGAACAGTTCACATACACGGCGGCGCTGTCCACTGCGGCAGTGAACAGGTCGGCATGGGCCTGTGTCTGGGTCAGGATGGCCTCGCTGTGGCCGGTGGAGTGCTCAGCAATATGCCCGATGGCCTCCTCTACGCTGTCCACGACCTTGACCGCGAGGATGTAGTCCAGAAATTCGGTGTCAAAGTCCTTTTCTCCGGCAGGGGTGCCGGAGATTATGGCGGCGGCGCGCTTATCCAGCCGCAGATCCACCGGGTGCAGACCCTTTGCAATACGGTCCGGGCCAAGCCGCTGGGCCAGACGGGGCAGGAACTGCCCGGCAATGGAAGAGTGCACAAGGCACACTTCCTCGGCGTTGCACACGCTGGGGCGGCTGGCCTTGGCGTTCTCGATGATGTCCAGAGCTTTGGAAAGGTCGGCAGTGTCGTCTACATAGATATGGCAGATGCCGGTGCCGGTCTGGATACAGGGCACCTTGGCGTTCTGAACGCAGGCACGGATCAGCCCGGCACCGCCGCGCGGGATCAGCAGATCCACATAGCCTACAGCGGTCATCAGAGCGTTGGCAGAAGCGTGGGTGGTGTCCTCGATCAGGCAGACCGCTGTCTCGGGCAGACCGGCCTTTTTCAGGCCCTGCCGCAGGGCTGTGACGATGGCATGAGCACTGCGCCATGCCTCCTTGCCGCAGCGCAGGATGCAGGCGTTGCCGCTTTTGATGGCAAGGGCAGCGGCATCGCTGGTCACGTTGGGACGGCTCTCGTAGATAATGGCGATCACACCCATGGGTACAGCCGTCTTTTCAATGACAAGCCCGTTGGGGCGCTCTACCCGATTCAGCACCCGGCCCACCGGGTCGGGCAGGGCGGCAACCTCGCGGATGCCCTGCGCCATGGCTTCGATGCGCGGAACGGTCAGGGCCAGACGGTCCAGCATCACATCGCTGATGTGCCCCTTGGCCGCAGCCATATCCTCAGCGTTGGCGGCAAGGATGGCAGACTGGTTCTGCGCATCGCATAAAGCGTCCGCCATGCCCAGCAGGGCCGCGTTGCGGGCGGTGTTATCGGCCAGCGCAAGGGCACTTTTGGCGCTGCGGGCGGCTTCCAGAATTTCCTGTGTGGTCATGTGTTCAGTCCTCCTTGCGGGCCGCAAAGCGGGTGCCTGCGGATCTGCCTGCGGCAATGTCGTACAAAAGCTCCGGGTGTGCGCCGTTGGCAATGACCATATCGGCACCGCTGCCCGTTACCATGCGGGCAGCGCGCAGCTTGGTGGCCATGCCGCCGGTGCCAAGGGCCGAACCGGCACCATCGGCCAGAGCCATCACCTCGGGGGTGATCTCCTCCACCAGCGGGATGAGTTTTGCATCCGTGTGGGTGTGGGGATTGGCGGTGTACAGGCCGTCGATGTCACTCAGCAGCACCAACAGGTCAGCCTTGGCGCAGCAGGCCACAATGGCCGCCAGCGTGTCGTTGTCGCCAATGGAGGTGATCTCATCGGTGGCAACGGTGTCGTTTTCGTTGATGATGGGCAGGGCACCCAGCTCCAGCAGGCGGGACAGGGTGTTCTGAAAGTTCACGCGGCGTTCGGTGTGCTCCACGTCCACGCCGGTGAGCAGGATCTGCGCCACGGTGTGATTGTAGGCGTTGAACAGCCGGTCGTAGGTGTACATCAGCTCACACTGGCCCACAGCGGCGCAGGCCTGCTTGGTGGTGGTGTCCTTTGGGCGGGTTGGCAGTGAGAGCTTGCCCACGCCCATGCCAATGGCACCGGAGGACACCAGAATGACCTCATGGCCCTCGTTTTTCAGGTCGCTGAGCACCTTGACCAGCTGTTCCGTGTGGCGGATGTTCAGCCGTCCGGTGGCGTATGCCAGAGTAGAAGTGCCTACTTTTACAACGATGCGCATGATATCCTTAACCCTTTCCCATTTCCTTTGTCTTATTGTACGAGGCGATCACGGCATCCATCACCGCACCGCGCAGGCCGTGTTCTTCCAGCACGCGCACGCCCTGAATGGTGCTGCCGCCGGGGCTGCATACAGCATCCTTGAGTTCGCCGGGGTGCTTTCCGCTTTCCAGCACCAGCTTTGCGCTGCCCAGAACCATCTGCGCGGCATATTCCTGCGCTTTGGCGCGGGGCAGGCCGCAGGCAACGCCGCCATCAGCCAGAGCCTCAATAAACTGGTACACCCATGCCGGGCCGCAGCCGGAAACGCAGCTGGCGGCATCGATCAGACTTTCCGGCACGGCGTCCAGACGGCCCGCAGGAGCCATGATCCTGAGGAAGGCTTCTTCTTCCTCAGCGGTGACATTGCTGGAACAGTACTGGATCATACCCTCGCCCACCGAAGCTGGGGTGTTGGGCATGATGCGGATCACAGGAAAGTCCTCACCGGCCATCTCCTGAATACGGGCGATCGAAAGGCCCGCCGCCATGCTGCACAGCACAAAACGGCTGGGGCGCTCGTCAAAGGTGAACTTGAGCGGCTGGAGCAGAGCTTCCATCATCTGGGGCTTTACCGCCAGAAAAATCAGGTCGCAGTCACTGGCCACCTCGGCATTGGTGGCTGTTTTGCAGCCCAGTTCTTTGGCCAGTGCCTGTGCCTTGGCCGCAGTGCGGTTTGCCAGAAAAACCTTCTTAGGGTCAACAGCTTTGCAGACGGCACGGGCGATGGCTCCACCCATGTTGCCGCAGCCCAGAAAACCAATGGTATCCATCATAGTTTGTACCCTCCCTCAAAACGGCACTTCAATCACAGCCGTCTGCTCCCATTCTAAGCGTAGAGGAATATAAAATCAAGGGCCTTTTCCGCTTTTTTGCCGGAAGAAGCCGCTTTTGCAGGCATTGCGCACCGCCGGAAGGGGTTTGGGAGGGCTGAGAAACGGCTTTTGAAACGAGAAACTGCCGGAGTGAAAACGCAGGAAGTCGTTCTTTGTTTACAAAATGGACAGAATCAATGCTTGCAATCGGAACGACTTTTGCGGTATTATAATGTACGAAGCTGCCAATCGCCGTACGCAGCGGGAAAAATTTCTACGGTCGGGAAAGGAAGGTTTTTGTGTCACAAACAACGAAGCGGGCACTGGAAGCATCGCTGAAAAAGCTGCTGCTGGAAAAGCCCCTCAATAAGATCACAATCAACGATATCACCGAGGACTGCGGCGTGAACCGCATGACCTTCTACTACCACTTTAAGGATATTTACGATCTGGTGGATTGGATCCTGACGGAAGATGCGGTCAAGGCGATGGAAGGCCGCCAGAGCTTTGATACATGGACCGAAGCATTTCTGGAAATCCTGCACCAGATCCGGGATAACAAAACACTGGTACTGAACGTATACCGCTCTGTGGGTCGTGAACAGGTGGAGCAGTATCTGTACAAGCTTCTGGACTCCATGCTGAAGGAATTTGCGGATCGCGAATGCCGCGACATCACCGTGCAGGACGATGACAAGCAGTTTGTGGTGGATTTTTACAAATATGCGCTGGTGGGCGTGGTGCTGGAATGGATCCGCCGGGATATGAAGACCGAGCCCGCTGTGATGGTAGAACGTATGGGACGGATGCTGCAGGGCGATCTGCGCCGCGCGTTATGCCGCCTTGCCAGCAATAAGATCCATCTGGAACAGGACGGTTGAACCGGAAGAACGACAAAATTTTATCATAATCCGCGCCGTGATGGGTTTTCTATCACGGCGCTTTTTCTGTTTATGGCAACTTGTGGGATAGAATGGTAGAGTAATGGCATAGAAATAGAAAAAGAGATTTCCGAAAAATACCGTTTGGAGGAAAAGGATAATGAATACTTCTGTTGAGAGCCTGACTCATAAAATGCAGCGTGCTGCCGTTGGCAAAATGGTGGACGTGGTGCTTTCTCATGCCGATAAAGACCGTCAGAAAACCGTGGGACAGCTGGTGGATGTCGCAAAGCAGTTCTATGGCAGTTCGTTCAGCGATGAAGCCTACGAACACGCCAGACAGACCCTGACCGACCCCGACAGCAAATGGTCCAAGCTCATCAACTGTGTGCTGGATCAGACCGACCCCAACGTGGCCCGCACTATGGCGCTGAATCTGGGATACGAGGCTTTCTTCCGCGGCACCAAGACCATCCGCGAGAACCGCGTGAAGTATCAGTGCAACATCCCCTGGCTGATCCTGTTCGACCCCACTTCCGCCTGCAATATGCACTGCGTGGGCTGCTGGGCTGGCGAGTATGGCAACAAGAACAACCTCAGCTTTGAGGATATGGACAAGATCGTTACCGAGGGCAAGGAGCTGGGCGTGTACCTGTACATGCTGACCGGCGGCGAGCCGCTGGTGCGTAAGGCTGATATCCTGAAGCTGGCCGAGAAGCACAACGATGTGCAGTTTGCCATCTACACCAACTCCACCCTCATCGATGAGCCGTTCTGCAAAGAGGTGGTGCGTCTGGGCAACATTGCCTTCATGCTGTCCATCGAGGGCACCCCGGAGACCAACGATGCCCGCCGCGGTGAGGGGCACTATGCCGCTGTTATGCATGCTATGGATCTGCTCAAGGAGCACGGCATCGTGTTCGGCACGTCCATCTGCTACACCCGCGATAACATCGAAGCTGTTACCAACGATGAGTTCATGCGTTTCCTGTGCGAGAAGGGTGCACACTTCGGCTTCTACTTCCACTACATGCCCGTGAGCAACGAGGCAGCACCGGAACTGATGCCTACCCCGGAGCAGCGCAAATATATGATCGACCGCATCCGCTATCTGCGCTCGGAAAAGTGCGATATCCCGTTCTACCCGATGGATTTCCAGAACGATGGCGAGTTCGTGGGCGGCTGTATTGCCGGCGGACGCAACTACTTCCACATCAACTCTGCCGGTGACGCAGAGCCGTGCGTGTTCATCCACTACTCCAATGCCAATATCCACGACCAGAGCATTCTGGAAATTCTGCACAGCCCGCTGTTCATGGCTTATCACAACGGCCAGCCCTTCAACAAGAACCATCTGCGTCCCTGCCCGATGCTGGAAAACCCCGAACTGCTGCAGAAGATGGTGCACGAGACCGGTGCCCACAGCACCGACCTGCAGTCGCCGGAGAGCGTGGAGCACCTGTGCGAGAAGTGCAAGAACTATGCAGCCAACTGGCAGCCAACTGCGGACGAGATCTGGTCCCACACCAAGATCCGCGAGAGCCGCTACGAGAACTACAAGGGCTGGAAGCCCTCGCAGCCCATTGAAAAGTAACGAAGGCAGACATCATAATGCAAACAAAGCCCAGGCGTTCCATTGAAGTGCGCTCCGTCAAGTAGACAGAGAAATAATATAAGTTTTTGTTCGCCGTTTCCACAAGGAAACGGCGAATTTTTTGTGCAAAAGTGATTGTTCTTTCTTGATATAAAAATACCCCCAGAGTACGCAGAGTTTTTGTTTTACTCTGTCTACTCTAGGGGGAGCATATCACACTCAGAGAGGGTCTTACTGTTTCATGAAAGAGTGGTTTTGAAAATTACCAGAACCAGTAGCGCTTTTTCAGCACAACATATGCAATGCCGATCAGAACCACTACAACACCACCGGCA
>ERZ773109.2218-NODE-2218-length-10658-cov-3.150335_pt1 | contig 10658 bp, 9 predicted proteins | sample MGYA00580569_ERZ773109 | MGnify/ENA primary metagenome ERZ773109 (study PRJEB29015, sample SAMEA2737852) | human gut metagenome | biome: human gut; feature: human-associated habitat; material: faeces | place: China | collected 2012 ...
AGGACATCTTCATAAGCCAGCTCTATCCCGCTGCGACCGATGTAATCGCCGCTGCGGTAATAGGAATTGCGTTCGATAATGCGGTCGTCCACCTCGCCGACATAACCCAGCAGGTTTCCCGCGATCTTGGTCGGATACGAGCGGACGGTCCGGTAGACAGTGAAAAATCCGGGAAAATTGCGTTCGTCGAGCCGCACCTTGACCTCTTTGGGCAATTGCTTGAACAGCACCGAAGCGCGGCGGCGAGAAAAACGGGAAGCCTTGTCCAATTCCCTGCGTATCTGTTCGACCGGCACACCGAGGATACGGCTCATCGCCGCCGTATCGAACGGCCCCACCTCACGCGGAGTAGCCATCAGGTCGTACGCCTCCTTACTCTGCACCAGGAACCTGCCGTTACGGTCGTACACCTCGCCGCGCGGAGGGAACTGCACCATGTACCGCAACGCATTATTATCCGCACGGGTTTTGTAACTGTCGTCCACCACCTGCAAATAGAAGAGCCGCACCAGCAATACCAGCACGACACCGACCACGGTCAACTGCAATATTTTCACCCGCGACAAACTACTCACTTTTCCTGCGATCCGATTGAAATACTTACTGTTTCCAAGTTACGTCACTTATTCCCTGTGATTCCGCGACACTGTAACTCCTGCTCCCCGTGACTCCACGTTCCCTGCGGCTTCAGGTATTTACGGCTACCGCACCCTGTTCGCACGGGCCCCACAAGCTCTTCGCCGCTACCCGCTTCCGGGATACATCCTGATCCCGGCCACATGCATCCGGCGCCGAAAGCACCCATATCTCCTGAACTTATATTTCGCCGTATCCTCCCTGTCGGTTCACCGCAAAAAGTTTCTGGCAGAAATAGACCAACAATAAGGTTACGACCGAACTGCATACGATCCGTAACAAGGTCAGGTAGAAGAAACTCCAGGTCAGGGATTCCAGCACAAAAAACACCATACCGTGCAACAGCACGATCACACCGGCATAGCGCAAAAAACGCTTCAACCCGATGCGGTTAACGTTCGGCACGCCTCCTTCCTTCACCTCGTCCTTGCCCACGAGCAACGTCAGAACCGCCGGACGGCAAAAAGCGGCGAACAACGTCGCAATCGTGTTGATCCCGGCCGTTCCCATAAAAAAATCGACCGTCATGCCCAATACCATGCCCAGCACCAACAGCAGGGCTCCGGCAATCTCCATCGGCAATAGGATGACAAATGCGATATAGACCAACGGATTGACATAGATGCTGATCCCGATACGGCTGAAAAGAAACACCTGCAGGATCACCATCACGAAAAAAAGGATGCCGTATTCAAGTAAACGATACATGTGGCCGTATATTTTCGGGAGCCTCGGCTCCCCTTGATATTTTTTGCGAGCTGTATTTTGCGGGGCGCCCGGCCCCGTTTCGGCGAATCAATAAACGCTCGGGTTGGTGACACTCTCCTCCAGCGCATTGCGTTCGCCGGCATCGAGATATTTCACTGCCAACACATTGCCCAGTGCCGCGATATTACTGTGCAGTTTCACCTTGACGTTGTAAAAAGTCGCATTGTGCAGCGAAAAACTCTCGACCGTGCCGATGAGCACATCCGGGGGGAAAATCGTCGAATAATCGGTCGTTACGATCGTATCGCCCACCTGGAGCGGTGCATACTTCGGCACCTCGGACAGCGTCACGTGCTCGTAACTGCTGCCGTCCCAGAAAACCGAACCGAAATAGTCGGTTCCCTTGATCCGGCCGCTGGTCTTAAAGTTGCGGTTCAGCACCGACATGCAGACTGCAAAATGGTCGGAGCATCCGAGCACGTAACCCACGATCCCGCCGTCGGAGACCAACGCCATGTCGGGCATCAGTCCGTCGTCGGCTCCGCGGTTCAGCGCGATGTAATTCTCCTGCCGTGTGATCGAATTATTGACCACCTTCGCACTGAAATACTCATACTGCCGTACGCCGCCATTAAAAATCACGGAGGAATCGCCGGCAGCAAGGGCAGCCGAATCGGCCGCCGAAAGCGGAATACGGATACCGTCCATCCTGTTGCGCAGCTCGGCCAGTTCCCGGGCGAGCGCCTGGTTCTCGCGGCGCAGGTGGAAATAGCTGTTCAGTCCGGCAATCTGCGAATAGATACCGCCCACAACATAGTTGGAGGCGGTAACCAGTTTTACTTTCGTATAGCTCGTACTGTTCGCATAATAGTGGATGGCCAACGATTCCAGCAGGATGAACAGCAGCAGGAAATGAATTTTCTTTATGAACAGGAAAAACTTGATCATCCGGCAAAATCTCTAAATTCTGTGACCTCGCACCGCCCCCGCACCAAACCCGCCGGGAGCGCTCCGTCCGTTCCGCATCCCCCATCCGAATCAAGTATCGGCCGAGACGACAATCCCCTCAGGGGCAGGGCGGACTTTTCCAAACGCGTTTATTTCATCAGGAACGAGAAACGGCCGATATTTTTCAGCGCGATGCCCGTACCGCGCGCCACCGCACGCAACGGGTCGTCAGCCACATGGAACGGAATGTTGGTTTTTTCATACAACCGGCGGTCGAGCCCTTTGAGCAGCGCACCGCCACCCGCGAGGTAAACGCCTTTCTTGGCGATGTCGGCATACAATTCGGGAGGAATCATCTCCAATACCTTCATAATCGCGGCATCGATCTTCACGAGCGACTTTTCGAGGGCATAGGCCATTTCGCTGTACGAGATCGACAGCACCGAAGGCAGCGAAGTGAGGATATTCGGCCCGGTCACTTCGAAATCTTCCGGCTCTTCGTCCAGTTCCGACAACGCTGCTCCGACGGCGATCTTGATATCTTCGGCCGTCCGTTCGCCGATGCGCATGTTATGCTGCTGGCGGATGTAGGTCTGGATATCTTCGGTAAAAACGTCGCCGGCCACATTGATGCTTTCGCTGCAGACGATACCGCCCAACGAAATGCAGGCGATCTCGGTCGTACCGCCTCCGATATCGACCACCATGTGGCCCTCGGGAGCCTCGACGTCCAACCCGGCGCCCAGCGCCGCAGCCATCGGTTCGTAAATCATATAGACTTCGCGGCCGCCGGCATGCTCGGCCGAGTCGCGCACCGCGCGAATCTCGACGTTCGTGCTGCCCGACGGAATCGAAATAACCATCTTCAGCGACGGGCTGAAAAGCCGCCCGCTGCTTTTAACCATCTTGATCAGCCCGCGGAGCATCAGTTCGGCGGCGTTGAAATCGGCGATCACGCCGTCTTTCAGCGGACGGATCGTACGGATGTTCTGGTGCGTCTTGCCATGCATCTGCCGCGCCTGCTTGCCGATAGCCACCAATTTGCCCGAGTGCTGGTCGAGCGCTACGATCGAAGGCTCGTCAACGACGATCTTGCCGTTGTTTATGATAATCGTGTTGGCCGTACCCAAGTCGATAGCCAACTCCTGTGTCAGAGAAAACAGCCCCATATCGTTTCTAGTGTTTGAAATGTCTCAGTCCGGTAAATACCATCGCCATCCCGTTCGCATTGCAATAGTCGATGCTCTCCTGGTCGCGGATCGATCCGCCCGGAGCGATTACGGCATCCACACCCGCCTCATGCGCCAGTTCGACACAATCCGAGAACGGGAAGAAAGCATCCGAAGCCATCACCGCACCCTTGAGGTCGAAGCCGAAACTGTGTGCCTTGGCCACCGCCTGCTTGAGGGCGTCCACACGGGAAGTCTGGCCGATACCGCTTGCCAGCAGCATGCCGTTTTTGGCGAAAACGATCGCGTTGCTCTTCGACTGCTTCACCAGCTTGTTGGCGAAGATCAGGTCGGCCATCTGTTCGTCGGTCACCTGCTTTTCGGTTACGCTGCGCACTTCGCCGTCAATGCCCCCGACCTTCAGGTCGCGGTCCTGCACGGCCACGCCGTTGAGCAGCGAACGGAACTGTTTGTTGCAACGGGTCGTATCCTTGAGCAGTAGGATAATCCGGTTCTTTTTGCTTTTCAGGATTTCGAGCGCTTCGGCGCTGTAAGCCGGGGCGAGGATCACCTCGAAGAAGAGCTTATTGATCTCTTCGGCCGTTGCCGCATCGACCTCGCGGTTGCAGATCAGCACTCCGCCGAATGCCGAAACGGGATCGCTGGAGAGCGCATCCTTCCAAGCCTCGAGCAGGGTCGGACGCGTAGCGACGCCGCAGGCGTTGTTGTGTTTAAGGATTGCGAAAGTGGGCTCGGTGAACTCTTCGATCAGGTTGATCGCAGCGTCGATATCGAGCATGTTGTTATAAGAGATATCCTTGCCGTTGAGTTTGTCGAACATCCGGTCGATATCGCCGAAGAAGGTAGCGTTCTGGTGCGGATTTTCACCGTAACGGAGCACGGTGCCGTTCGCAAAGCTGCGCTTGAAGACGGACAACTGCTCCTGAAGGTTGAAATAGTTGAAGATCGCCGCATCGTAGTGCGAGCTGACGTTGAATGCGTAAGCGGCGAAACGACGGCGCTGCTCGAGGGTCGTGGAGCACTGCTGTGAAGTAATGATCTCGAGCAATTCGGCATACTGGTCAACCGACGGAACGATCACCACGTCCTTAAAATTCTTGGCTGCCGCCCGGATCAGCGAAATGCCTCCGATGTCGATTTTCTCGATGATCGCCTGCTCTTCGGCCCCCGAAGCGACCGTCTGTTCGAACGGATAGAGGTCCACGATCACCAGATCGATTTCCGGAATTTCGTACTGTCCCATCTGCTGACCGTCCTGAGCGTTGTCCCGGCGCGCCAGAATACCGCCGAACACTTTGGGATGAAGCGTCTTGACACGTCCGCCCAGGATCGACGGATAGCCCGTCAGGTCCTCCACGGCCGTGGCTGCGAGGCCCAGCCCCTCGATGAAAGAGAGGGTCCCCCCCGTCGAATATATTTTCCCGCCGTCGGCGGCCAGCCGACGGACGATCGGTTCCAAACCATCCTTGTAATAGACTGAAATCAGCGCGCTTTTGATCTTTTTCACCTTCTGCGAATTTAAATTTGAATATACTTTTCCTTGTAAGCTACAAAGATAACAAAAAAGAGATTTTCCCTAATGATTTTCCGCGACATTTCCCTCGATTTTTACGCAGGATCGGGTAACCGCCTCACAAATCGCTCCTCCGGGCACAGCGATCCACAGAAAACCAGATCGTACCGCAACCCGGGAGCGGAAACAATTTCGGGACAAAGCGCGGAATACTATTTAAAAATTCTTAAATTTGTTTTTCGATTTCAATCCGGTTATGACCTATAAAATTGACAGACAGGCGCGTTGCGCAGTAATTGGCTACGGCAGCTGGGCTACCGCGCTGGTCAAAATCCTCCTCGAGAACGAATCGGCCGTCGGCTGGTACATCCGCAACAACGAAGTGCTGGAGCATATCCGCCAGCACAAAACCAATCCGCGCTACCTGCGCGACGTGCATTTCTACACGAACAACCTGAAACTTTCGGACGACATCAACACGGTCGTTTCCGAAGCCGACGTGCTGATCCTGGCCGTGCCGTCCGTCTACCTGAAAACGACCCTCGAGCCGTTGACGGTATCGTTGCAGGACAAATTCGTCATCTCGGCGATCAAAGGCATCGTGCCGGAGGATTACGTGACCGTCACCGAATACGTCAACCGCCGCTACGGTGTCCCGTTCGACCAACTGGGCATCATCAGCGGGCCGTGCCATGCCGAAGAGGTGGCCCTGGAGCGGCTCTCTTACCTGACCGTGGTCTGCAAAGAGATGGCAAATTCGCTCTCCCTCGGTGAAAAGATCGGCACCTCGTACATCAACGTCAGCCATTCGACCGATATTTACGGTACGGAATATGCTTCGGTTCTGAAAAACATCTATGCCATCGCTGTAGGTATCTGCGTCGGTCTCGGTTACGGCGACAATTTCCTCGCGGTACTGATCGCCAACAGCGCCATGGAAATGTCGCGTTTTATGGAACAGACCTACCCGGCCGAGCGAAACACTTTCGCATCGGCCTACCTGGGCGACCTGCTGGTAACCTCCTACTCCCAATTCAGCCGCAACCGCCGGTTCGGGTTGATGATCGGCAAAGGCTACCCGGTACAATCGGCGCAGATGGAGATGAGCATGGTGGCCGAAGGTTACTACGCGAGCGAATGCATCACACAGATCAACAAAAAATTCGACGTCGAGATGCCGATCGCCGAAACGGTGCACCGCATCTTGTACGACAACGAAAAACCGGGTCCGCTTATCGCGAAACTGACCGGACAACTGATTTAATAACCATCCAAAGGAACAAAAGGCATCAACGTGCCTCCACGTATAAATTGTTAACGTTATGAGTATTCTTTCGATCAACATCGACAAAATCTACGGCACCGTGAGCGCCGCCGATGTAGCCGCACTGAAAGGCGAAATGGAACAGGGCAACCGCATGCTGCAGGACGGCAGCGGCAAAGGCAACGACTTCCTGGGCTGGGTCAACCTGCCCGAATCGATCACCTCCGAAGAGTTGAAGACGATCCGCAAATGCGCGGACAATCTCGCTTCACTGGCCGACGTAATCCTCGTGATCGGTATCGGCGGTTCCTATCTCGGAGCCAAGGCCGTCCTCGAAGCGCTGAGCGATCCGTTCCAGCTGTTGCGCAACAAGCAGGAAAAACCGATCGTTCTGTTCGCCGGACAGAACCTGAGCGAAGACTACCTGTACGAGTTGCTCGAAGGCACCCGTTCCTACAAGATCGCTGCAATCGTCATTTCGAAATCGGGTACCACGACCGAACCGGCCGTCGCTTTCCGCCTGATCAAAAACGAGATCGAGAGCCGTTACGGCGCCGAAGGCGCTGCCAAGCGCATCGTAGCCATTACGGACGCCGCACGCGGCGCACTGCGGACGCTGGCGACCAACGAAGGCTACGAGACGTTCGTAATTCCCGACAATATCGGCGGTCGCTACTCGGTGCTGACTCCGGTCGGCCTGCTGCCGCTCGCTGCGGCAGGTATCAATGTCGACGAGCTGGTGCGCGGTGCCAGGGATATGGAGAAAGCTACGGCGACGGATGTCCCGTTCGAAAAGAATCCGGCGATGATCTATGCCGCCGCACGTACTGCATTGTACCGTGCCGGCAAGAAGATCGAAATACTGGCCAGCTACGATCCGAAACTGCTTTACGTGGCCGAATGGTGGAAACAGCTTTACGGTGAAAGCGAAGGCAAAGACGGCAAGGGTATCTTCCCGGCCAGCGTCACGCTGACCGCCGACCTGCACTCGATGGGCCAGTATATCCAGCAGGGCGAACGCACGCTGATGGAGACGGTTATCAGCGTCACGAAGCCCAAGCACAAAGTGGTGATCGAAAAAGACAAAGATAACCTCGACGGGCTGAATTTCCTCGCGGGCAAACGCATCAGCGAAGTGAACCGGATGGCCGAGATGGGAACCCTGCTCGCCCACTTCGACGGCGGCGTACCCAACATCCGCATCGAAATTCCCGAAATCAACGAATACTACATCGGCGGCCTGCTCTACTTCTTCGAGAAAGCCTGCGGCATCAGCGGTTATGCACTCGGTGTCAATCCGTTCGACCAACCGGGTGTGGAGGCTTACAAGAAAAATATGTTCGCGCTGCTGGGCAAACCCGGTTACGAAGAGGCCGGCGAAGAGCTGCGCAAACGGCTGTAAACATTTGGCAGGCCAAATTTTCGGCCGCCTGAACGAACAGAAAAGCTGGATGGGAGACCCCGTCCAGCTTTTTCATATCATCGGGAAACGAACCGGTGACCTTTATTGCTACAATCTTCCCCGGCCTATCCTCTTTTTCTTATTTTCTTGCCGACCGCTTGCTTCACCGGGAGAGCTTCCCGACATACAAAAGCGCGATCAGATCGCCGATACCGCAGCGGCGGCGAACAAGCCGGCAAACACAAATAGCAATAGAATGACGCCCAGCAAAGAGATGATCAGTCCTGCAATAGCCAGTCCTTTCGGAATCCGGAACACACCGACGCAGGAAAAAATCAGGCCCAATACCCACAAGATCCAGCCGACTACCGGAATCCAACCGAGAAACAGGGCCAGCAGGGCTAATACGAACCCGGCCGTCCCCATTCCGTTCGACTTGGGAGCAGGTTGATTGACAATAATGGTCGGATTACCCGAAATTGTCGGTTTGTGGTTAGGTTGAATGACTTCCATAATCAGAAAAGTTAAGTAGGACAATACCCTAAACAGCAAGCAACCGTATCGCTTGCATCACAATAAGTGGGATACTTTCCCACAATATAAGAACCAAAATAAACATATCGGATGAAAAATCCAACACATCAGATCTGTTTCTGGCGAAAATAGAAAGTGATTCATCGCAAATATTTTTCTGCAAACAAAGAAAAACCGCTCGTTTGGTCGATTTCAATGTCAGGTTTTCTATATTTGCGGGCTTCCCGGTCTGCAGACCGGACGCCGGGTCGACGCTCCGGAAGGACAGTTGCAATCACGAACCATTTCCGGTCGCAACCGGAACAGGCATCGCTCCGACAAGGATCGTTTGTACCGAAAAGAAGTCGTTATGAAGAAAAGTTTGATCGCTCTGGCGTTCGGCACCTTGGGACTAGGTATCGCCGAATTCGTCATGATGGGAATCCTGCCGGATGTTGCCGCAAACCTGCAGATCAGCTTAGAACAGGCCGGACATTTTATCTCGGCTTACGCACTGGGCGTTTGCTGCGGCGCACCTGCATTGATTCTCGCCCGGCGTTTCCCTTTGAAACACATACTGCTGGCCCTGGTCAGCGTGGTAATCGCGGGAAATCTATTTGCAGCTGCGGCATCCGGTTACTGGACTCTGCTCACCGCACGCTTTATTTCGGGCTTACCCCACGGGGCCTACTTCGGAGTCGCATCCATCGTAGCTGAAAAGCTGGCCGACAAAGGGAAAGGCTCCGAGGCCGTCTCGATCATGATTGCCGGGATGACCGTCGCCAACCTTTTCGGAGTTCCACTGGGCACTTCGCTCTGTGCGATGATCTCCTGGCGCGTGACATTCCTGATCGTCGGTTGCTGGGGTTTGGTCATACTTTACTATATCTGGCGGTGGGTTCCCCACGTAGAGGGAATTAAGGATACCGGGTTCAAAGGGCAATTCCGTTTCCTTAGAAAACCCGCTCCATGGCTAATCCTGGGTGCTACAGCGTTGGGAAACGGAGGAGTCTTCTGTTGGTACAGCTATGTAACGCCGATGCTGACCCATGTTTCCGGTTTTTCTCCGGCCAGTATGACGGCATTGATGATGCTGGCCGGATTCGGCATGGTCGTCGGCAATCTGACGAGCGGACGCCTCTCCGACCGCTATACGCCAGGCAAGGTCGGTGCCTCTGTACAAGGTTTGATATGTATGATCCTATTACTGATCTTTTTCCTAGCACCGTATCCCTGGTGTGCCGCATTATTGATGGCCGCATGTACGGCAGGTCTATTCGCCGTGTCGAGTCCGGAACAGGTCTCCATCATCCGGGTTGCGACCGGCGGAGAGATGTTCGGGGCAGCCTGCGTACAGGTAGCCTTCAACCTTGGAAACGCTATCGGAGCCTACTGCGGAGGAAAGGTTCTGCACTGGGGGTATCAATACCCGGCTCTGATAGGGGTACCTTTTGCGTTGGTCGGTTTTATCCTCCTTACACGATATTATAAGAAATATGAATCGCAATATTATTCATAAATACACTGCCGGCAGCACTCCACCTATTTATTCACAATATTCACGCTTATCTCACAATATTCACGCTTATCTCATAACACGGGATTTCGTCCTGTGCCTGTATTCCTGACGTTTTCCACGACTATCCCTTTTTGTTTCCCACAACATGCGACCTACAGATATGAGCTGCTTCTGAGTACACATTAGAAAAGGAATGCTCTTCCCTGGTTCACAAACAGTTGAAAAAATCTATTGAGATCTTCCAGCGCAGTGATTTCACGGCTTTTATCAAACAATAAGAGGACGACAGGCCTACGATGGCAATAAAAATCGGGGCAAACGAGTTGAAAATAGTTCCTGACCCGGCATCCTCCTTCGGGACGTGAAGTCAATTACTTCAGTCTGCTACGATCCATCAAGATTACTCTTCCTTCTAAAACAAAAAAAGGAGCGACTCTTACGAATCGCTCCTTAAAGTGGCGGTTACCTACTCTCCCACAAAAACTGCAGTACCATCGGCGTGAATGGGCTTAACTTCTCTGTTCGGAATGGGAAGAGGTGGAACCCCATTGCTATAACCACCTAAATCTCTATCGGATAACTCCGATATATCGTAAAGTTCCTGACTCAAATACCAATGCTGGTATTTGACGATTCAGGATGAGAAAAGGGCCCTCTTGGAAGAAAGTCTTTCGGGCAATTAGTACCACTCGGCTGTGACATCACTGCCTATACACCTGTGGCCTATCAACGTAGTAGTCTCCTACGACCCTCAAGGGAAATCTCATCTTGGGGAAGGCTTCGTGCTTAGATGCTTTCAGCACTTATCCAATCCGAACATGGCTACTCAGCAGTACACCTGGCGGCATAACTGATACACCAGAGGTTCGTCCAACCCGGTCCTCTCGTACTAAGGTCAGGACCCCTCAAATTTCCTACGCCCGCAACAGATAGAGACCGAACTGTCTCACGACGTTCTGAACCCA
>ERZ773109.2230-NODE-2230-length-10628-cov-19.055519_pt1 | contig 10628 bp, 9 predicted proteins | sample MGYA00580569_ERZ773109 | MGnify/ENA primary metagenome ERZ773109 (study PRJEB29015, sample SAMEA2737852) | human gut metagenome | biome: human gut; feature: human-associated habitat; material: faeces | place: China | collected 2012 ...
GATGGTGTGAAGAAAATATTTGTATCACAGTAAAGGATCCTTCTTTTCCGGAAAAAAAAGCTTCTTATTTGCGTCTTGTTCCCAGGGCGGTTGTCCTTGGTGTTGGGTGCCGCAGGGGAACAGATCCGGAATTTATGAAAGAAAAAGTTTTTGCCTTATTAAAAGAACATGGGATCGATCCGGCCGCTGTGAAAGCTATTGCTTCTGTAGATGTAAAACAGGATGAACCTGCGGTATTAGGTTTAAAGCAGGTATTTGACGGAGAATGTTTACATCAACCCTGTGAGCAGCGTTTCTATACGCCAGAACAGTTAAATCAGGTTCCAGGCGATTTTAAAGAGTCTGCCTTTGTAAAAAAACAGATCGGGGTAGGAAATGTATGTGAACGGTCGGCCTGCGCAGCAGGTGGGAAATTGTTGGTTGAAAAACAGGCAGGCGATGGGATCACTTTAGCTGCTGCACTGGAATGGCAGGGTGAACTTGATTTTTCAAAAGGGTTTGGAACGACTGTGCGGGGGAAGGAATGTTTATGGGACCGAAATACTCAGTTTTATATTTTAAAGAAAATTTAATGCAAAGAAAGAACCAGATGAATGACAGGCTGCAGAAAATGTTGTTGAAGAAGTATGCTTTGACCAAAAATCAACGTTATCTTGCCTGGTTAGAGCAGCAGTCCCAGATGCATATTTCCACCATAGACAGTCTGGCATATGATCTGTTTAAACAGTTTGGAACCGATGTTGGTTTTGGAAGAGATCTGAGCATTAAAAATCTGGAAAGGGATAGAAAGTAAGTGAATACAAAGTATGAAAGACCGGAAGAGCTGTGAATGGGAGTCACAGCTCTTCCGGTTCTTATATTGTTATGCAGATAAAAAGATATTAATTCGATAATATCAACGTCCTAAGCCCATCCGTACTTGACGGCCCGTTAAACATATATAATGTATAAGATCCGCCGGTCTTTAACGCTGCTGAAGCTGCTGCAATGGCATTATTGTTGTTAAATGCATTGGTGCGGAATACGTAGATGGAATACCAGCCGGATGCGAAACTGGAGAACGGGGTTACTTCCTGGAAGCGGACGTTGGTGAAGGTGCGGTAGGAATTGCCGCGGTTTTCTAAAGCTACATCAAAAGGCCCAAGGTCCGGGGAAAGGTTGCAGGCACGGATGCAGGCAGTGCCGGATGGTCCGTTGCAGGAAAGGTCGGATATTTCCATCAGATCCAGCCCGGTGCTGGTATTGATGATCGCAACGGTAGAGGCAGAACCGGCACGGATGGTGATCATTTTCTGGATATAGATATAACCGTTAGTGCCGGATACTGTAACCGTCTGGAAGCCGGAGGCTGCCTGTACATAGCTGGTGAGATCCCCGTTATCCAACTGCTCTCCAATGCGCCAGTTTCCTAAAGATACGTTAAATGCCGGATAACCGGAAGAAGCATTTAAAATGCGTACCCGGCCAAGGCTTGAGGAGGTAGTGCAGTTGTAACAGGGGAAACTGATACCTGGGAGAACGGTAATGGAGCCATTAGACGGGAAGACAGGACGGTATACCGGTATCTGGGAATTCCCCGGCTGTCCCATACCGCCAGATGGACGGTTGTAATTAGGACCATTGTATACAGGTCCGCCCTCTCCTGGATTTGGCAGGGGGATAACAGGAACAGAACTCAGATCATCGCCGAACGAGCCGTTTCCGCCGGAGCCATTATCCATGGGATCATTATTCATGGAACCATCATATACAGGTCCGCCTTCTCCAGGGTCCGGCAGAGGAGTTACAGGAATATCTTCTTCATTTGTCTGAGCTGCTTTTACCATGGAAATGGCTTCAGAAGCAGGATTTAACTTAGAATTAGTCATAAGAACCTCACAATCATTCTTTCCCTATTAGTGTATTCTTAAAAGAAAAAATGGGTGCAGAAAGCCGTAAACAGCCAAACTGGCATTTCAGGGCCGGGGATGTCATATAATAAAAGGAAAAGGCTCCGGGAGAAACGGTATGAGAGAGGACAGAAAACGGGCAGCAGTGGAAGCTCTTGGTCTTCCAAGAGATGTAATACTGGGGGATGTTCTGCTCCATTTTACAGGTCCTTATGAAGTAGTAGCGGAAAATTTCAGGAGCCTTCTTATCTACACAGATACGTATGTGAAAATAAAGGCAGCAGGCTGTATGGTAGTGTTTAAAGGGCTTCATCTGGAGATAGAGACTTATACGGAAGATGCTTTAAAGATCAAGGGACAGATACGATCGGTAGAGTTTGATGATCTGTTATCAGAAAGGAGGGTGGAGGGATGATCCGGTATTTTTTTCGCCTTTTAAAAGGTTATGTAAGAATACAGATCAAAAGCATCAGCCCGGAATATTTTCTGGAACGGTGCAGGATAAACGGGATATTTTTCTGGGAACTGGTATGCTTGAAAAAGGGAGAGTACCAATGTTCCCTTTTTTTAAAGGATTTTTACCGGTTAAGGGGCTGCGCCAGAGGTAAGGGTGTCCGCCTGCGTATCTGCGAACGCCGGGGACTGCCGTTTTTTCTTCAGAGAAACCGGAAACGATGGTATGCGGCAGCAGGTCTTTCCAGTTTTTTCCTTTTGCTCTATATTATGTCTTTGTTCATATGGGATATCCATTTTCAGGGCAATCACCATTATACTGCAGATACGTTGGTGCGCTATCTGGATACACAGGATGTGCGCTATGGGATGAAAAAGAAAAAGATAAACTGTGAGGAGCTGGAAGCTGGGATGAGGGAAGCGTTTCCTCAGATCACCTGGGTATCGGCCAGAGTATCCGGCACCAGGCTGGTGATCCAGATCAAGGAAAATAAGATCATACAGGCTAAAACAACGGTGAAGGAAGATCCCTGTGATCTGGTTTCAGATGTAACTGGCACGATTACCTATATCATGGTGCGCCAGGGAATTCCTAAAGTGAAAAAAGGAGAAGAGATCCAGCAGGGACAGGTCCTTGTCAGTGGCCGTGTTCCTGTAATCGGGGATGATGAGCAGGAGATATCTGCTTTTTATGTGCAGTCACAGGGGGAGATACTGGCAGAAACAGTAGAAACTTATGAAAAAGAACTGCCTCTGACCCGGGACGTGCGTTATCCTACAGGAAGGAAACGCTATGGTCTGCGCCTGATCGCAGGTCCTTTTTCCTTTTCATTTCTTATGCCTGAATGTTTGATCCCTGAATTGGGGAAAAATGGAAATAAAGAAAACTGGGATTACACCGCAGATATGATCCAGTTAAAGCTGTTTTCAAATTTTTATCTGCCGCTTTTTGTGGGAAAGATAGCAGGGGAATATATGACGGTTTACGAGAAAGGTTATACAAAAGAAGAGCTGGAACAGACAGCTTCAGAAACAAATCGGCAATTTGTTGAAAAATTAAGGGAAAAAGGGGTACAAATTCTTGAAAATAATGATAAAATAGAAAAGAATATATCTGGTTACAGGATCAGCGGAACGCTAAAGGTAATAGAGCCTGCGGCAGTCAGCGTCCCTGTTTCTAAAACTCAAGGAGATTAAACAGACGGATGAGTGTAATTGAAACCATGATCGACATTCCGGCAGAACATGAGAGAAATGTCTGCGGGCAGTTCGATGCATATTTAAAGAAAATAGAACGGACCCTTCATGTGACCATGATCGCCAGGGACGGCGAGATCAAGCTGATTGGTCCGGAAAAGACCATTGGTCAGGCAAAAAGCGTATTTAATAACCTGATCCAGCTTTCCATGCGGGGGAATACTATTACCGAGCAGAATGTGGACTATGCCCTGTCTCTTTCCTTTACGGAAAATGATGACCAGATCTTGGAGATCGATAAGGACATTATCTGCCGTACCATTATGGGAAAGCCGGTAAAGCCAAAGACTTTAGGCCAGAAGCATTATGTGGACTCCATCCGCAAGAAGATGATCGTATTCGGCATTGGACCGGCTGGTACCGGTAAGACCTATCTTGCCATGGCTATGGCCATCCAGGCTTTTAAAAACGGGGAAGTAGGCCGTATCATCCTTACAAGACCTGCGATTGAGGCAGGAGAAAAGTTAGGTTTTCTTCCAGGTGACTTACAGAGTAAGATCGACCCTTATCTGCGCCCGTTATATGATGCCTTATATCAGATCATGGGAGCGGAAAGTTATCAGCATAATTCCGAAAAGGGTCTTATTGAGGTAGCACCTCTTGCATACATGAGAGGACGTACCCTGGACAATGCATATATCATCTTGGATGAGGCACAGAATACCACACCGGCCCAGATGAAGATGTTCTTAACAAGAATTGGTTTTGGCTCCAAGGTCATCATCACCGGAGACCAGACCCAGAAAGACCTTCCTTCCGGTGCAACTTCCGGTCTGGATACAGCTTTAAAAGTCCTTAAAAACATTGACGATATTGGTTTCTGCTATCTGACCAGTTCTGACGTAGTCCGTCATCCTCTGGTACAGAAGATCGTCAAGGCATATGATGATTATGAGAAGAAAACAGCGTCAAAGACCGCCAGAGGGGAAAGAAAAACTCCGGCAGTGAAAAATACACGAAAGGGGAATAATCGGTAATGACAGTTTCCATTGAGTATGAAGCAGAGAAAAAACTGGATCTTCCCTATGAGAAGATCATAAAGGAGATCGTAGAGGCGTCTCTTGATTTTGAAAAATGCCCTTATGAGGCAGAGGTGAATGTGATTCTGACAGACAATGATGCCATCCAGGCCATCAATAAAGAGTACCGTCAGATCGATGCGCCTACGGATGTGTTGTCTTTTCCAATGGTTGATTATGAGAAACCTTCTGATTTTGACCATGTGGAAGATGCAGTGGAAGATTATTTCAATCCGGAAACAGGAGAACTGATGTTGGGGGACATCGTGATCTCTGTAGACAAGGTGGAGGAACAGGCTGAAAAGTACGGTCATTCCCAGACAAGGGAATTAGCATTTTTAGTAGCGCACAGTATGCTTCATTTATGTGGATATGACCACATGGTAGATGAAGAGCGGCTGGTTATGGAAGACCGTCAGAGACAGATACTGGACACAAGGGGGTACACCAGATGAAAAAAGGGAGCAGAAGTAAAAAGGCAGTACGAAGGAAAATGATGTTAGGAACGATCCTTTGCATAGCGGCGCTGTGCGCAGGATGCGGGAAGAAAGCGTCAGAAGAAGCAGCACAGACGCAGGTTCCCACAACACAGGAAACAACCACTCAGGCAGCCACTTCTGCTCCCAAAATCCTGATCCAGTCGGATGAGGAACAAAAGGAAGAAACGAAAGATTTGCCGGACTATAACTTACCAGAAGAACGGGAAGAAAAAGACGGCATGATCCGAAGCTTCCTTACAGGTCAGATGGTACCGGTAGAACAGGCAAACCGTCGTCCTATCGCTATCATGATGAGCAATGACAAAGAGGCAAGACCTCAGTACGGTATGAACCGGGCCGGTGTGGTCTATGAGGCACCGGTGGAAGCGGAAATGAACCGCTATATGGCAGTGATCGAGAATTATGATGATCTGGACCGCATTGGTTCAGTGAGAAGCTGCCGTACCTATTATACTTATTTTGCAAGAGAGTTTGATGCGATCTATGCTCATTTTGGCCAGAGTACCTTTGCAAAGCCTTATCTTAATAATGTGGATAATATCAATGGTCTGGATGCTATTGGAAATACTACGTATTACAGAAGCAAGGATAAACATTCTCCTCACAATGCCTACACAAGCGGAGACCGTCTGAAAAAGGCAATTGCGACTTTAGGCTATAGTACAGAGTATGATGAGTCTTATACGGGGCATTATCTTTTTGCCAGAGATGGCGTGGAGATCTCTTTAGATGGAAAACCAGGCGTGATAGATGCTGCCCATGCAAAACCTGGATATACTATGAACAAGCCGGATTTTGTGTATGACAGCAGTGATGGCCTGTATCACAGATACCAGTATGGGGATGTACACCGCGGAAGTGAAGGCCCTGTAGCAGTGAAAAATGTGATCTTCCAGTACTGCCAGAGCGGTTTCTATGCCTCTACCCAGTATCTGAACATCAATGTACATACCGGTGAATATGGGTATTATATCACAGACGGAAAAGCCATCCCTATCACCTGGGAGAAGGACGGGGAATTTGGTGTGACCCATTATTACGATCATGACCACAATGAGATCGTATTAAATCAGGGAAAGACCTGGGTCTGCATCATCCCTACTAAAGACTTTGATAAGTCTGAAATTAAATAAAAAACGTGGCGATACACGTTTTAAGTAATAAACATGGAGCACAGTAGAAGATAAATGAAAGCAGTACAGGGAAAAAAGAAAAATAAGGCAGCAAATTTCGTAATACAGGGAAGTATCCTGGCTATGGCCGGTATCCTGGTGCGTATTATCGGTATGCTTTACCGTATGCCTTTAAATGATATTATCGGAAAGCAGGGAAATGGATATTATACATCTGCGTATAATGTATACAACATTCTTCTGATCCTTTCCTCTTACAGTATGCCGGTGGCTATCTCAAAAATGATATCCGCAAGGCTTGCAAAAGGAGAATATGAGAACTGCCGCCGCATCTTAAAGGCAGGCCTTCTCTATGCAACAGTTACCGGCGGACTTGCAGCCATTATTCTTTGGTTTGGTTCTGACTTCTTTGCAGGACTGATCAAGACGCCTTATTCCAGTTACGCCTTAAAAACACTGGCACCTACCATCTGGATCATGGCGTATCTGGGAGTTTTAAGAGGTTATTTCCAGGGAACAGGAACCATGATCCCTACTGCGGTTTCACAGATCTTAGAGCAGATCGTTAATGCCATTGTCAGCGTAGTTGCAGCGGGACTTTTATTCCACGTAGGAGAAGGGATGAATGCGGCCCAGGGAGCAAAGAATTATTCTTATGCGTTAGGTGCTGCAGGCGGAACCATTGGTACAGGTGCAGGCGCTCTTACTGCATTTATCTTCTTTATCTTCCTGACAGCAAAAAGCGGTCGTTCTGTTTTAAAACAGCGTATTGCGACAGAGGAGTTATCAGAAGAAGCAGCGAAATATGCAAGAAGAAAGCGGACACGATATAGAAAACTGATCTATGCCCTGACGATCACAGTACTCCCTATTGTAGTCAGCAGCGGTATTTATAATTGTTCCAATGTAGTGGACAACTTCCTCTTTGGACAGGGAATGGACAAGTTAGGATACAGCGGGGAAGAGATCGCTGTATTCTGGGGAGCTTTAGGACAGTATCAGCTGTTATTTAATATTCCGGTAGCTGTTTCTAATGCCCTTTCCTCCTCTCTGATCCCGTCTCTTACAAGAGCGGTATCTGCAGGAGACAGGGAACAGACTTTAAAAAGGATCGCAGCAGCAGTACGTTTCTCTATGCTGATCTCTATCCCGGCAGCAGTAGGTATTGCGGTTTTAGCAGATCCTGTGTGCAATCTGCTGTTTATCAGCGAAGATAACAGTCTTTTAATTAAGCTGACTATGGCAGGTTCTCTTGCGGTTGTATTCTTCTCTCTGTCCACAGTGACCAATGCAGTGCTTCAGGGATTAAACCGTATGGAAGTGCCGGTACGCCATGCAGCTGTTTCTCTGGTGATCCATGTGGCAGTGCTTTGGGTACTTCTTATGGTATTCCATATGTGTATTTATGGTGTTGTATTTGCAAACATTGTATTCGCCTTTGTAATGTGCGTTTTAAATGCCCGTACTATTGCAAAGCATGCAAGATATCGTCAGGAGTATAAGAAAACATTTGTACTTCCGGCGATCAGCGCCTGCGTTATGGGCGGGGCAGCCTGGGGTGTATACAAGGTTCTTACCTTTATCCTTCCGGCAGCGCTTCTAAGAGGACGTTCCGGCAGAGCAATCGTGGTATTCCCGGCAGTGGCAGTAGCAGCTGCTGTTTATGCAGTACTTTTAGTGGGACTTAAGGCAATTGATGAAGAAGAACTGCGGGATATGCCTATGGGAACAAAAATGATCCGCATTTTAAAGAAAGTAAGATTACTGTAAATGGTATTGCAAACAGTGCCAGGACATGTTTAAAATGGTCTATTATGGCAGATACTATTTCTGAAAAGGTCAGTAAATGAACGTATATGACTTGATACAGGAGGTAGTATCCATGAAACATTTTTTATTTGCCCTGGGACTGTTCAGTATATCAGCTGTAGTATCGGTTCTTGTGATCTACGGGGCGGCACGTTACCAGATGAGGGAAGAAGCGCCGGTACCTAATACAGTGATCGAAACAGAAAGTGTGAATGAAATGGAAGGAAGGGCAGCTGCCAACCAGGAGAGCATTACTCCGGTAAGTTCCCGGTATTTTCTCGTCAGTGAGTCCGGTTTCCTTCTTGTATTTTGCAGTGATAAAAGCACCGTCTGTCTGTACACCCATATTCCGGTAACTGATTTTCCGGAAAGTGAAAGAGCCCGACTGATGGAAGGCATCTGGTTTTCAGATATGATGGACGTATACCATTATCTGGAGTCGTATACAAGTTAAAACAGGAGTTAAAAAATATGAAGAAAAGAGTAGGAATTATTGGCGGTGGCGCGTCCGGGCTGGTGGCTGCTATAGGAGCAGCCCGAAACGGGGCGGAAGTGACTGTTATAGAACATATGGACCGCGTGGGAAAAAAGATCCTTTCTACAGGCAACGGCAGGTGTAATCTTACCAATTACAAAATGGAAGAAGACTGCTACCGCTGCGGCAGGAAGGATTTTCCTATGCAGGTAATAAGGGGCTTTGATGTAAAAGAGACGCTGGATCTCTTTATGGGACTGGGGATCGTTCCAAAAGACAGAAACGGTTATGTTTATCCTAATTCCGACCAGGCTGCTTCTGTTTTAGATGTGCTAAGGACAGAATTAGAGAGACTAAAAGTCCGTATCCTCCTTTCCTGTCAGATCGAAAAGATCGAAAAAAAGAAAAACGGTGGCTTTCTTGTACATACAGATCAGGGAAAGGTAGAAACAGATGCCCTGATCCTTGCGGCTGGTTCCAAAGCAGCGCCTTCTACAGGCTCAGATGGCAGTGGTTACGAATATGCCAGACAGTTAGGACATTCTGTGATCAAGCCACTTCCGGCTCTGGTCCAGCTTCGCTGTCAGGGAAATTTATACAAACAGATGGCAGGGATCCGCACGGAAGCAGAAGTGAGATTGCAGGCAGACGGTATTACCCTGGCAAGTGACAGAGGAGAGCTGCAGATCACAGATTACGGTCTTTCCGGTATTCCTATCTTCCAGGTAAGCCGTTATGCCGCAAGGGCGTTAGATGAAAAGAAAAAGGTAAGAGTTTATGTGGACTTTATGCCGGGCTGGGATGATAATGAAAGTTTCCGGCTTTTAAAGAAAAGAGCCCTTTTGCTGGCTTACAAACCGGCAGAAGAACTATTTACAGGAATGTTAAACCGCAAACTTGCCCAGGCTCTTTTGAAACTGGCAGGCATTGATCCAAATACGTCCTGTGGCTCTTTAACTGGAAAACAGTTGGAAAAGATCCGCAAAGAATTAAAAGAATATGAAGCAGTTGTCATGTCTGTTAATCCTTTTGCCAATGCCCAGGTGTGCTGCGGCGGTGTAGATGCTAATGAGGTGGATGGAACTACTATGGAGTCAAAGATCTGTCCGGGGCTTTATCTGGCAGGGGAGATCCTGGATGTGGATGGTATCTGCGGTGGCTACAATCTTCAGTTTGCCTGGTCCAGCGGCATGATCGCAGGAAGATGTGCAGCGGGAAATGCCGAGAAGAAGAGTATAGAGAAGAAAAGCATAGAAAAGAAAAATATAGAAAAAAAGAGAAACATAAATAAGAAACCGATGGAAAAGAAACCTGTTAAAAAGTACGCAGAGAAGAAATATACACAGAAAACCAGGAGGACTGCAAGAACATGATACGTATCAGTCAGTTAAAAATGCCTCTGGGACATACCAGAAAGGACCTGCTTTTAAAGGCGGCAAAAGAACTTCGTATCCAGCCTGAGATGATAAAAGAAGTAGAACTGATCAAACAGTCTGTGGACGCAAGAAAAAAGCCGGAGATCCATTATAGTTATATTGTAGATATTGCTTTAAAAAGCGGTGGCAGAAAAGAAGAGGAGCGCATTGTAAAAAAGAAAAAGGACAGAAATATTACAGTTCATGAGGAAAAGCCCTATTCTCTTCCTGAATGTGGAAATGAGCCTTTAAAATATCCTCCTGTGATCATTGGAATGGGACCTGCAGGACTGTTTTGTGGCCTTGCCCTTGCAAGAAAGGGATACCGTCCCATCCTTTTAGAACGGGGAGAAGATGTAGATACCAGAACAGAGCGGGTGGCAAAATTCTGGAAAACGGGAGAGTTGAACCCTTCATCTAACGTACAGTTTGGAGAAGGTGGTGCAGGTACTTTCTCCGACGGAAAGCTGAACACCCTTGTAAAAGATACTTTTGGAAGGAACAGGGAAGTTTTACGTATCCTGACAGAGTTTGGAGCAGACCCGTCCATCTGCTATGCCAATAAACCTCATATTGGAACGGATGTGTTAAGCCATATTGTAAAATCTATCCGAAAAGAGATCGAAAGCCTGGGAGGACAGGTCCGTTTCTTAAGCCAGGTAACAGATTTTGAGATAA
>ERZ773109.2231-NODE-2231-length-10620-cov-4.658022_pt1 | contig 10620 bp, 10 predicted proteins | sample MGYA00580569_ERZ773109 | MGnify/ENA primary metagenome ERZ773109 (study PRJEB29015, sample SAMEA2737852) | human gut metagenome | biome: human gut; feature: human-associated habitat; material: faeces | place: China | collected 2012 ...
ACCGATTGAAGAATAAACTTTTAGCGAATTATTTGAGAAATAGAGGTAACGATTTAGCAACCGTGCGAATTTCAGCGTTTTGCGTTGCTATGCTGTCAAACAACTCTTCGAGTTACAAAGGTAATAATATTTTTGGAAAAGACAGAGAAAATTATACAAATATATTCCACGAAAATTGATGTTTCCAATATAACTAAATAAGTGTCGAAATGTTACAATCAATAGTCTATCAAATAATCGAGTTTTTTGTTAGCGTTTTCTGTATAAAAAGCTAATACCTCAAAATATTATCACTGAATATTTTGTCTATCTGATAAAAATACATACTTTTGCAAATCATCTGACGATATGATGAATAAGAGTAGAAATAAATAGTATGATTATACAGAAGAAGTCTTTGGCAGATATGGTAGCCGAGCAGTTGAGACGACAGATTACAGAAGGAGTTTATACAATCGGTGATAAACTTCCGACCGAACCGGCGTTGATGAAAACTTTCAAAGTCGGAAGGTCGAGTATCCGTGAAGCGGTAAAATTATTGGTAAATATGGGTGTCGTCCAAGTCCGACAAGGGGCAGGAACATTTGTCGCCGAAGCATCCGATGCGAACGGAGGCAGTATAAATATGAGTATCGCCGACCGGACGGAACTCGATGAGGTGAGGAAAATATTGGATATTGCAATCGTGGAGAAAGCCGTGGCAAGAAGAACAGAAAAAGATATAGAGCGAATGCAGTCCTCCCTTGAAGCAAGAAAGGCGAATGCGAAAGACGGTTTGTTGAAAGAATGTATCGAAGCCGACATGAATTTCCATATTGCAATTGCCGATGCGACCCACAATCGAATATTGGCAGACATTTACCGTTCCGCTTCCCTGCATTTGCTTTCGGAGTTCAATCGTATTTACGATGGTACGGATTGCTTCATAAATTCACAATCTTCTCACGAGAAGCTGTTGAGATACATCATTGCAGGCGATTTGAAGAACGCCCGAAAGATGGCAACACGGATTGTAGAAGAGCCATAGAACGAGAAAAAACTAAAAATATGACAATCAAATGATAAAGAATACAGAAAACAACAACGGAAAAGTGGTCGTTCTTTTTGAAGTAACGCCAACGGCAGAGGGTAAAGCGCGCTACCTCGAACTTGCCGCCCAATTAAAACTATTGCTTTCGGATGCAAAAGGTTTTATTCGTTCCGAACGGTTCAGTAGTCTGAATGAAGAAGGTAAACTGTTGTCTCTGAATGTATGGGAGAACGAAGAAGCCGTTGAAAAGTGGCGTAATGAACTTCACCACCGTATGAGCCAATCGGAAGGACGTGAAAGACTTTTTGAAAATTACCGAATCACCGTCGCTTCCGTCATAAGGGAATATGACGATTCCAATCGGAATGAGGCTCCGGCGGACTCTAATGAATATTTCCACAACAAGCAAGCTGATGACCGACCGTAATATTTTTATCTATGGCGAGACAGAGGTGTCCTATTTGAAAAAGCGGGATAAAAAACTTGCCGAGGTAATGGAAAAGGTTGGGCCGATAGAGCGGGAAGTCATTCCCGACTTGTTTGCCGCTTTGGTCAATTCGATTATAGGGCAACAGATTTCGACAAAGGCTCACAAGACAATTTGGAAAAAGATGGTAACCGTCCTCGGCGAGATAACACCGCAAGTCATCGACAGTTTAAGCGACGAAGAGTTACAGCAATTCGGCATTACATTCAAAAAAGCGGCTTACATTAAATCGGCAGCACAAAAGGTATTATCGGGTGAACTCGATATCGAATCCCTTAGGACAATGTCGGACGAAGAGGTCTGTACCAAACTCGTAGAACTCGACGGTATAGGAATCTGGACAGCCGAAATGCTTATGCTGTTTTCTATGCAGCGTCGCAACATATTGAGTTTCGGCGACCTCGCTCTTGTGCGGGGTATGCGAATGGTCTATCACCATAAAGTAATAAATAGGCAACTGTTTGACCGCTATAAGAAGCGATTCTCGCCTTATGCTTCCGTTGCGAGCCTTTACTTTTGGGCTGTGGCCGGAGGCGCAATAGAAGGGATGAAAGACTATACATCGACCAACAACAAGTATGATGAAAACAGAAGAAAAGATAAAAGCGGTAAAAAATAGAGACGCAAGCTATCGTGATAAATTTTTCGTCGCCGTCAGAACAACGAAAATCGTTTGTACACCGGATTGTCCGGCGAAGCCTCTGGAAAAGAATATCGTGTTTTACGACACGCTTGAGGAAGCCTTACAAGCCGGATACAGACCATGCAAAATATGTATGAAAGAATTTCACAACAATAAAAGGAACAATATGGAAACTATAAAGATTACACGGTATCAATCGCCCGTGGGTGATATGCTTATCGGTTCTTACGGCGACAAGCTGTGTATTTGCGATTGGGCGGTGGAGAAACGCCGCAGTACGATAGACCGCCGCATACAGCGACATCTGAACGCGAAGTACGAAGAAGGAACTTCCAACGTCATCGAACGGGCCATCGAGGAACTCGAAGAATATTTTGCCGGACACCGTAAGATATTCGACATCCCCGTTGTCTTTACCGGCTCGGAATTTCAATGTACTGTATGGAAAGAACTGATGAAAATACCCTATGGAACGACCATATCTTATGGCGAACTTGCCCGCCGCATCCATAACCCGAAGGCTGTGCGTGCTGTTGCATCGGCCAATGCCACCAATCCTATCTCTATCTTCGTACCCTGCCATCGGGTAATCGGCAGCAATCATAAACTCACGGGATACGGAGGTGGGCTAGATGCCAAAAAAGGATTATTGGGGTTGGAATGTTCTAATACAGAAGGAATAGAATTATGGTAGCTTTAATTTAATATACAAAAGTACGAAAAGTGCCATTCATAAGGGAAATTATGAACAGCACTTTTTTTCTCAAAGGAAATCCGGCAAATCATAAAGCCTCGTACTATGACTGCCTTTAATCAATATATAATACCCTTTGGGTTTCTTGATTCCCAAAGCCTTCTTTACCTGCTCCACACTATCAAACGTACGGAAAGGATGACGCGCCGCCTTGAACTTCGGCCCCACCAACCACACATGCTCGAAACCGGATTCTACCAATAAATCGGCAATGGCCTGATGGGCTTTCCAGCTACTCTCTCCCAATTCTCCCATATCACCGAGTATAACCATCCTGCGTTCCACTTTCATATCCCGGAAATTTTCTATAGCAGCTCTCATACTGGTAGGGTTGGCATTATAAGCATCCACCAAGAGCTTATTATCATCCGTCTCCATGAGTTGGGAACGATTGTTTTTAGGTTCGTATGCTGCCAATGCCCGGTTAATCGAATCCACCTCGACCCCGAACGTACGTCCTATCGTTGCTGCAGCCAACATATTCTGCATATTATAGGCACCTATCAATCCGGTCTGCACCTCCTGCCATTCGCCTCCGGCAGGCCGCCAACGGAACTTCAAGAAAGGAGCACATTCAAGCACCTCTCCTTCCACACTCAAGACCTCGTCACATGGACTTCCGTAACAAATCTGGTGTAAGCCCCCAGCTATACGCTTCAAGTCTTCACTATCATGGTCAATGAAAACCGTACCATGTTTGGCACGCAAATAGTCATAAAGCTCTCCTTTCGTACGAACAACCCCCTCGAAAGATCCGAATCCCTCCAAATGCGCCATGCCCACATTGGTAATCAATCCGAAATCCGGATCCACAATTTCGGCCAAAAACTTAATTTCCCCGGGATGGTTTGCCCCGGTTTCAATGACAGCGATGGTATGCTCCGGACTTAACTCCAGCAAAGTCTTCGGCACCCCGATATGATTATTCAGATTTCCCCGCGTGTACAATACGTTATGTTTTTGGGAAAGCACTGCCGCCGTGAGTTCTTTTGTCGTGGTCTTCCCGTTGGTTCCCGTCACCTGAATCACCGGAATCTTAAATTGTTTCCGGTGATAGTGAGCCAGTTGTTGCAATGCCGCCAGTACATCTTCCACTAAAATGTAACGCTCGTCATCCCCCACCGCATACTCAGCTTCATCCACTATCGCGTAAGCGCACCCTTGCTCCAAAGCTTGGGCGGCAAAAGCATTTCCATTAAAAGAGTCCCCTTTCAATGCAAAGAACAAAGCCCCTTGCGGGCACTTGCGGCTATCGGTGGTCACCACCGGATGCTGCTTATAAAGTTCATAAAGTTCTGCTATCTTCATAATTCTGTATTTTACCCCACAAATATAATGTAAATCGAGAGCAAAATATCAAACTTGCTTGAAATATTTTACCGAGATGCCACCTATATTATATAAATATAATCCAAGAAGCACGAAAAACCGGATTATTCTGCGTACATTTGCACGTAAATACTGCAAAAACAATGGAAGGACATATAGAACGTACCATAAGAGTCAACGGACAACTGATGGACCTTTCTACACCGAAAGTCATGGGAATCCTGAACGTCACGCCCGACTCCTTTTATGCCGGAAGCCGCAAGGAAACTACATCCGACATCGTAAACCGAGTGGAACAGATTATTACGGAAGGAGCCGACATGATCGACATCGGTGCCTATTCCTCGCGTTCCAATGCGGAACACGTCAGCACGAAGGAAGAAATGGCACGCCTTCGGAAAGGTCTCGAAGCCATCCGCGAAGTAGCCCCCGAGGCCATCGTTTCCGTCGATACATTCCGGGCAGACGTGGCCTCCATGTGTGTGGAAGAATACGGTACAGCTCTCATCAATGACATTTCGGGCGGACAAATGGACGAACGGATGTTCGACACCGTAGCTCGTCTGGACGTCCCCTATATCATGATGCACATGCAAGGCACTCCCCAAGACATGCAGCAGTATATACATTATGACCATCTCCGCATGGAAATCATGCAATACTTTGCGCTCAGGGTACAAGACCTGCACGCCCGAGGCGTCAAAGACATCATTATAGACCCGGGATTCGGATTCGGAAAAACTTTGGCCCACAACTACGAGTTGTTTAAGCATTTGGAAGACTTCAAGCTATTCGAACTGCCTTTATTAGTAGGCATCTCGCGCAAATCAATGATATACAAACTGCTCGACAGCAGCCCCGAAGAAGCGCTGAACGGAACTACCGTATTGAACACTATCGCCTTGACCAAAGGGGTAGACATTTTGCGTGTGCATGACGTAAAAGCTTGTGTGGAAGCCGTGAGAATATTCAATCAAATGAACGAACAGAAATAAAAAAAACATTTCCATGCCATTAGAATTCGGACTGAAAGACTTTATCGACATCTTCCTTGTCGCACTGATGCTGTTCTATTGCTACAAGGTCATGAAAGAGTCGCGTTCACTGAACGTATTCTTCGGCGTGCTGATTTTCGTCGTATTCTGGTTGTTTGTCTCCCAAATACTGGAAATGAAACTTTTGGGTTCCATTCTCGACAAACTGGTCAGCGTCGGTACACTGGCACTGATTATCCTGTTCCAAGAAGAAATCCGCAACTTCTTTTTCACGATCGGTACACACCGGCAAGTGGAAAGTCTCCTCAAACTCATCCGGCGCAACAAGAAAGACAATAAAAAAACAAACAAGGACGACATCATGCCCATCGTCATGGCCTGCATGAGCATGAGCAAACAAAAGGTCGGGGCATTGATTGTCATCGAACGCAACTTGCCCCTCAACGATATCATACGTTCCGGCGAACTCATCGATGCCAACATCAATCAACGGCTTATCGAGAACATCTTTTTCAAAAACAGCCCGCTGCATGACGGTGCCATGATTATCAGCAAGAAGCGCATCAAAGCAGCAGGCTGCATCCTGCCTGTATCCCACAGCATGGACATCCCGAAAGAATTAGGCCTGCGCCACCGTGCCGCCAAAGGCATATCGCAGGAAACCGATGCCCTGGCCGTCATCGTTTCCGAAGAAACCGGCAATATCTCCGTAGCCTACAAAGACACATTCCATCTCCGCCTGTCTGCAGAAGAGCTGGAACGTTTTCTCACGGAAGACCGACTATAATCAATTCATCATCAAACTCAGATAAGGGGCGCCCCCTTCCAAGAACATATCCGGCAACTCCCGAATATGTACGCTACGACAAGTCCCACCGCTCTCCGAGCAACAACATTCATTTCGTCCTTCTTTCCGGCACAATCCGTTTTCCCACACGTAAACTCCGTTATTCTCCGTGATATCCTCATCTCCTACAACACGTACCCGACCGGCCGTATCCGCATGTTGCCGCGCATACAACTGCAAGACCTCATACGCATGTATCACACGCAATTGCACCCGGTTTTTCTGACGAATCATTGCGACATTCCCGGCAAAGCCGAATGCCTCCCGCACCTGCTTATACAGAATATTTTCAACGACTGCTGAAACGGAAAAACACTCCAAAACCCATAGTTTATCTTCACGCGGAACGGCCCAAATCAGCCCGACACACCGTTCGTTGTCACGCGCCACCACGACACAACCGTTCCCAAGGAACAAATCTGCACATACAGTATACAAGTCTGCCTCATCATGCAACACAGCATAAGGAACACGACGTAAAAAAGCATCCAAATAAGACTGCAAATCCCCCAACACTGGTTCAACTTCATGCATAGTGGTATAAACTTCACATACCACTTTATCGGTATCGTATGATACTTTCCACTCCGACAATGCCACCTCAGGGCAAGTATAATAACCAAAACGATGGTAAAAAGCAAACAAACCTTCATCAGCCGGAATCAAAAGACTGAATAAACACCCGTCGGCATACATTTTACGGTGAGCCTGCCCCATCAGTTCCGTCATCAGCCCCTTGCCTCGGTATTCCGGCTGCGTGCAAACCCCTGAAACATAAGCCACAGGAACAACGCCGCCTCCAAACATCATCCGGTATGGCAAACGCTGCAAAGCCGCAACCACACGCCCGTCCCTTACGAGGCAACTGTTTCTTTCAGGCGTATATTTCCGGGTAAAATAAAGTTTCATAAACTCTTCCGTATCGCCGAAACACAAGCTCCACAATGCACGGGTCTGCCATTTTATCAAATGCTGTTCCGGTGTCAGCCCACACTCTTCAATCTCTGCCTTCACCGTACAAGACGACCACACACTGTATTTCATCAGCAACATCTCCGGTTGATAAGACAGTTTAGCCTTACGCAAGCCCTCCACTCCCAAGTCTTCTTCCCGATTCACATATTTATATTGTTCCGGCAACCGTGAAACGAACTCCTTATTGATGACCGTATAAGCCCCCTCAAACTCCACATCGGCTTTTTCCACGCACACGTCAAAGGTATCACGACAAATCGGAGCCCCGTAAGTAAATGCCGCGATCTGTTCCCCAACCAGCAATACACCTCCCCTCAGGTCCAGTTCTTCCCGATGCGCCAATGCACGTTGAATGGCTTCCGACTCCGCAGCCACCGCCCTTTTCTCCGCTTCGTCCTGACGCGACTCCACCCAACGGCGAGTCAAATCCAGGCAAGCCGGGACCCATTCGTCCGTCAATTCCTCATAACGATAATCCGGATACAAGGCTTTAAAACGATTCACATGATTACGTTTGGCCTGCAACTTTTTACCGGACAACGCAGCCAACGACTCGCGTAAATAGATATAATCCGCATGGTCCCGATTGGCATTCACACGGCAGTCTTCCCCCATGCACTCTTCCACCTGCGGCATGAAATCCTCGCAAACGCCTAACAGCAAAAGAGGATGAGACAACCGACACGCATCTTCTTTCAAAGCCTGCAGAATAGCACACCAATCTCCCTCACCCACAGGCATAAGATAAGCCAAATGTCCATCCGCGTAAAAACGAAACACCAGAAAACCGCCCCACTCCGCCACCTCCGTGCGATAAAGCATTCTCCAGGCATAAAGATTGGCAAAAGACAAATCACAGTTGCGACGACCTGCGTTTTCAGTATATTTCCACACAAGCGAACGGTCTGCTAAAGATAAAGGATGAAAATCAAGGGACATAAAATATTTTTTTGATACCAAAGTAACATAAAAATTATGAGAGGAACACCATCCCGGAATATAAAAAAATAAAATAGGAATCATACGGTTATTCGGTCAAAAAGCAGTAATTTTGCACAATCCTACTAATTGCAATGTAGAGTTATCAATTTAAAGATTTTAAATATGGACTTAATCAAAGAGATTGTCTCACGCGCTCAAGCTAACAAACAGCGCATTGTTCTTCCTGAAGGTACGGAAGAGCGCACATTAAAGGCTGCCAACCAGATTCTTACCGATGAGGTGGCCGACTTGATTTTATTAGGAAACCGTTCAGAAATAGAAGAAGCGGCAAAAAAATGGGGATTGGGAAACATATCCAAGGCTACTATCATAGACCCGGCTACCAGCCCGAAAAAAGAAGAATATGCCCAATTGCTTTTCGAATTGCGTAAGAAAAAAGGCATGACGATAGAAGAAGCCCACCAAAAAGTGCAGGATCCCTTGTTCTACGGTTGCCTGATGATTAAGGCCGGCGATGCCGACGGACAGTTGGCCGGCGCACGTAACACGACCGGCAACGTATTGCGTCCTGCCCTGCAAATCATCAAGACTGCCCCGGGCATCACCTGCGTTTCCGGAGCAATGTTGCTGCTCACTAAAGCTCCCAACTACGGAAAGAATGGCATTTTGGTTATGGGCGACGTAGCAGTCACCCCTGTACCCGATGCAGGACAGTTGGCTCAGATTGCCGTTTGTACCGCCCGCACAGCCAAAGCCGTGGCCGGAATCGATCCGAAGGTAGCTATGCTGAGCTTCTCCACCAAAGGTTCTGCGAAACACGAAGTCGTAGACAAAGTAGTGGAAGCTACCAAGCTGGCACGCGAAATGGCTCCTGGTCTCAGCATCGACGGCGAACTCCAGGCTGATGCCGCACTTGTACCGAGCGTAGGCGAAAGCAAAGCCCCGGGTTCCGAAATCGCCGGACATGCCAACGTTCTGATTGTTCCCAATCTTGAAGTCGGTAACATCTCCTATAAATTGGTACAACGTCTGGGACATGCCGAAGCCATCGGCCCTATCCTCCAAGGCATAGCACGTCCGGTCAACGACCTTTCCCGCGGATGCTCCATCGAGGACGTTTACACCATGGTAGCCGTCACGGCCAACCAAGCTATTGCGGCAAAAGAACAAAAATAAACGAAAGCTTTAAAATTACACCTATTATATAATATGAAGATTTTAGTATTAAACTGCGGAAGTTCCTCCATCAAATATAAATTATACGACATGACCGACCATTCCGTCATGGCACAGGGCGGTATAGAAAAAATAGGTCTGCCCGGTTCTTTCCTGAAAATGACTTTGCCGGACGGGACGAAGAAAATCATCGAGGAAGACATCCCCGAACATACCAAAGGCGTACAATTCATCTTCCACATCCTGACCGACCCAGAACTCGGTGCATTGAAATCGCTGGAAGAGCTTGGCGCCGTAGGACACCGTATGGTACACGGAGGAGAAAAGTTCAACCAAAGCGTGTTGCTCACTCCTGAAGTGTTGGAAGCCTTCACAGCCTGCAACGACTTGGCCCCGCTACATAATCCCGCCAACCTGAAAGGCGTAAATGCCGTATCGGCCCTTCTGCCTTCGATTCCCCAGGTAGGCGTATTCGACACAGCCTTCCATCAGACGATGCCCGACTATGCCTATATGTATGCCCTGCCCTACGAGATGTATGAAAAATACGGCATCCGCCGTTACGGCTTCCATAGCACGTCCCACCGTTATGTATCCCAACGTGTCTGCGAATACCTTGGCGTAGACCCTGCCGGCAAACGCATCATCACTTGCCATGTGGGCAATGGCGGTTCCATTTCGGCCGTAAAAGACGGCAAATGTATCGACACCTCCATGGGACTGACTCCGTTGGAAGGCCTGATGATGGGTACCCGTTCCGGCGATGTAGACGGCGGCGCGGTAACCTTTATCATGGACAAGGAAGGGCTTGCTCCTTCTGAAATGTCCAACCTCCTGAACAAAAAATCCGGCGTGGCCGGTGTCACGGGAGTTTCTTCGGACATGCGTGAGGTGATTGCCGCAGCCCACGAAGGCAACCAACGCTGCCGCTTGGCTCTCGACATGTACGCCTACCGCGTGAAAAAATATATCGGTGCTTACGCTGCGGCCATGAACGGGGTGGACATCATCCTCTTCACCGGAGGCGTGGGAGAAAACCAGGCCGACATGCGCGAGGCTTTCTGCAATGGTCTGGACTATCTGGGCGTATCGCTCGACAAAGCCAAAAACAATACCGTACGTGGCGATGAAGCCATCATCTCCACACCGGACAGCAAAGTGACGGTATGCGTCATCCCGACCGATGAGGAACTGATGATTGCCAAAGACACCATGGCTTTGGTTTAAACACCCCTACAACAAAGTCTTCCAAATATCAACGAAACTGTTGGCGTTTGGAAGACTTTATCTATCAACATGTTTTTATATAAATCTAATATCAAATCTACAAGCTAATGGGCTATTGAAATTCAAGCCGATATGGGGCGGCACGAAGGTTGGAAAAATGTGCCTTCCCCATATCGGCTTGAAAGTTAACGAGCGGTTTGCACTTCTCCGTACAA
>ERZ773109.2240-NODE-2240-length-10586-cov-49.933245_pt1 | contig 10586 bp, 10 predicted proteins | sample MGYA00580569_ERZ773109 | MGnify/ENA primary metagenome ERZ773109 (study PRJEB29015, sample SAMEA2737852) | human gut metagenome | biome: human gut; feature: human-associated habitat; material: faeces | place: China | collected 2012 ...
CCAAGACCTTCGGCTGGATGTTTGCCGGTCTGCTGGTCACGTTCCTGGTCGGCATCGGCGCAGTGACGACGGGACTGATCTACCCGCTCATCACCTCGGGCCTGTTCATCCTGACCTCCATCGCGGAGCTGGTGCTGGTGTTCGTGCTGTCGGCCCGGGTGCAGACGCTGCAGCCGTCCACGGCCACGGGCATCTTCTTCGCCTACGCGGTGCTCAACGGCCTGAATTTGAGCTCCATCTTCCTCGCGTATGACTTCGGCAGCCTGATTTTGGCGTTCCTCGTCGGTGCGGTCTACTTCGGCGTTATGGCGGTGTACGGCAACGTCACCAACCGTGACCTGACCGGCTGGGGCCCCAAGCTCATGGGCGGTCTGGTTGCCCTGATCGTCTGCGGCCTGGTGGGCGGGCTGTTCAGCCTGTTCGGCTTTGGCTTCGGCATCATGGACCTTGTGCTCTGCGCCGTCGGTCTGCTGATCTTCATGGGCCTGACCGCCTATGACACCCAGATGCTGAAATACTACTACTCCTACTTCGGCGGAGACGCGGCCATGCTGCACAAGTCCTCCATCATCGGTGCGCTGAACCTCTACCTTGATTTCATCAACATCTTCCTGTATATCCTGCGTATGCTGGGCCGCAGAAGCAACGATTAAAAAATCCTAAAATAATTTCAAAAAACCGCTTGACATTTGAAAAACGGTTTGCTATAATAAATGGCGTCGTCAGGAGCGCACGAAACGCAAATGCTTCGGAGCGACGCCAGCTATGGGGGATTAGCTCAGCTGGGAGAGCGCTTGCATGGCATGCAAGAGGTCACCGGTTCGATCCCGGTATTCTCCACCACAAAGACCTGTCAGAGAAATCTGACAGGTCTTTTCTTTTGGTTTAAACATGCGGAAAAATCAAAACCCGTCGATCAGCCGCTCGGCAATGGGGGAGATGAACAGCACAAAAAACAGTACGCCAAGCCCCGTGATAAGGCTGGCTGCGTCGCCGCCGATGTACCACCCCAGCGGGAAGGTGAGCAGCAGAAGCCCGGGCACGGCAAAGCAGTTCAGCAAAAACGCGGCAAACTCCCCGCGGCTGAACATCCACCAGACCTCAATGGGCTTATAGGGGCTGCGCTCCGGCGGCGGATGGTGCCAGCGGCGGCGGTCCACGCCGACAAGGCGCAGATGCTGCGTGTACAGCTGGACAAGGCCGCACACAAAGACCCCGATGAAATAAATGCTGATCCAAATGACCATCCCGGCACCCCCGCCGCTCCCGTTGGAAACACTTCACAGTATCGTCTCTGCCTGTATCATAGCACGTTAAAAACACACCTGCAACGATAAATTTTCAAAAACCCCTTGCAATTTGCGCCGGGGTATGGTACTATACTAAGGCAATACACACGCATTGCGCTGTTTTTTTGTGCCTTTTTTGCGGTAACACGCCAAAAGGGTTAGAAAACAGAAACCCCGCAGTGCGGAGGGTACAAACTAAATTTTTTGGAGGAAACAAACAATGGCAGTCGTATCTATGAAACAGCTTCTCGAGGCCGGTGTCCACTTCGGCCACCAGACCCGCCGCTGGAACCCCAAGATGGCTAAGTACATCTTCACCGAGCGCAATGGTATCTACATCATTGACCTGCAGAAGACCGTGAAGAAGCTCGATGAGGCTTACAACTTCGTCCGCGACACCGCTGCACAGGGCGGCGAGATCCTGTTCGTCGGCACCAAGAAGCAGGCTCAGGAGTCCATCCGTGACGAGGCTACCCGCTGCGGCATGCACTATGTCAACGCTCGCTGGCTGGGCGGCATGATGACCAACTTCCGCACCATCCGTAAGCGCATCGACCGTATGGAGCAGCTCAAGACCATGCAGGAGGACGGCACGTTCGACCTGCTGCCCAAGAAGGAAGTCGTCAAGCTCGAGCTCGAGATGGCCAAGCTGGACAAGTACCTGGGCGGCGTCAAGAACATGAAGGCTCTGCCGAAGGCTATGTTCATCGTTGACCCCCACAAGGAGCGCATCGCTGTCTCCGAGGCCCGCAAGCTGAACATCCCCATTGTTGCTATCGTTGATACCAACTGCGATCCCGATGAGATCGACTACGTCATCCCCGGCAACGACGACGCTATCCGCGCTGTCAAGCTGATCTCCGGTGCCATGGCCAGCGCTGTGCTGGAGGGCAAGCAGGGCGTTCAGGACGCTCCCGCCGCCGAGACCAAAGAGGATTGATTTACTCCCTACAATTCAGAAAGGACATTGAGCACTATGGCTATTTCTGCAAAAGACGTTATGGAGCTGCGTAAGCAGACCGACTGCGGCATGATGGAGTGCAAGAAGGCACTGACTCAGGCTGACGGCGACTTCGAGAAGGCTATCGAGATCCTGCGCGAGCAGGGCCTGGCTGCAGCCAACAAGAAGGCTGGCCGCATCGCCGCCGAGGGCATGGTCTATGCCGTTTCTTTCGACAACTGCGCTGTTGTCGTTGAGGTCAACGCCGAGACCGACTTCGTCGCCAAGAACGACAAGTTTGTTGACTTCACCAAGAACCTGGCCAAGGTCGTTGCTGACGAGAACCCCGCCGATGTTGAGGCCCTGATGGCCTGCAAGATGGGCGACGGCACGGTTGACGATGCCCTGAAGGCTCTGATCCTCGTCATCAAGGAGAACATCAAGGTTCGCCGCTTTGCCCGCTATGAGGGCCACTGCGCTGCCTACGTCCATGGCGGCGGCACCCACGGCGTCATCGTCAAGTTCGAGACCTCTGACGACGTCGCTGCCAAGCCCGAGTTCGCTGCCTTCGGCAAGGACATCGCCATGCAGGTCGCTGCTGCTAACCCCAGCTACCTGAACGAGTCCGACGTGCCCGAGGACGTTCTGGCCAAGGAGAAGGAGATCGTTCTGGCTCAGATGGCCAACGATCCCAAGACTGCCAACAAGCCCGACGCTATCAAGGAGAAGATGGCCATCGGCAAGCTGGGCAAGTTCTACAAGGAAGCCTGCCTGGTCGACCAGGCCTTCATCAAGGACGGCGGCATGGACGTCAAGAAGTACGTTGTCGACACCGCGAAGGCTCTGGGCGGCGACATCAAGATCGCTTCCTTCACCCACTTCACCAAGGGCGAGGGCCTGGAGAAGCGCAACGAGGACTTCGCTGCTGAAGTTGCTGCTGCCATCAAGGGCTGATGTAACCACATAAGGCATTGACCGCCTGCGCACCGCGCAGGCGGTTTTTGGTTGGTGAGACGTATGAATAATCTGAACAGACAGTCATGGCCCGCGCTGGCTGCGCAGAATGCTGCTTATCTGGCTTCTCTGGGCAAGTGATCTCTGCTTCTGGACATCTGAAATAAAAATTCCCGGGCCGTGAAAGCGGCCCGGGAATTTTTTGCGCCATACGTAAAATCAGAGAAAAGCTTACTACTCACGGAACGTCAGCTGGTCGTCGGTCATCGTATCGACGATGGCCAGGCTGGCCAGCTTGTAGCCGGCAGCGCGCAGCTCGGCACCGCCCGGCTGGAAGCCCTTCTCAATGCAGATGCCGATGCCGCCGACGGTCGCACCTGCCTGCGCGCAGACATCCAGCAGACCCTTCATGGCCTTGCCGTTGGCGAGGAAGTCGTCCAGAATCAGCACCTTGTCAGAGGGGGAGAGAAACTTCTTGGACAGCGTGATGTCATAATCACGGCCATAGGTGTAGGAATGAACGGTGGAGGTGTAGACCTCGCCGTCAATGTTCTTGCTCTTGGCCTTCTTGGCAAAGACGACAGGCACGTTGAAATGCCGCGCGGTCATGCAGGCGATGGCGATGCCGGATGCCTCGATGGTCAGAATCTTGTTGATGCCGTCGTCCTTGAAGATGCGGTAGAACTCCTCGCCGACCTTGTCCAGCAGGTCTACGTCCAGTTGGTGGTTCAGAAAGCAGTCGACCTTCAGAACATTGCCGGGACGAACCTGGCCTTCCTGCATAATACGTTCCTCCAAAAGTTTCATCTGCGATGATGCCCCTTTCACAAACTCAGTTTCACTCTATTATGACAAATTATGGCGGATTTTGCAAGCCCTTTATCCCAAAAAGTCTTACTAAAATGTCAACAGGTAAAGCTGATAATATTTTGTAACCAAAATTTGTGAAACTTCCCCATAAAGCGGTCAAAAAGCATAGAAAACGCTGTTGATTTGGTTTATTGCACTTTTGTAAACAAAAGCTTATAATTTAGTCAATGAAGCGGCACGGGGTTGTGCGAACCCGTTATGTGCCGTTGCTTTATTTCTAGGAGGGAACACTATTATGAAAAAACTCGTTAGCTCTGTGCTGGCGGCTTCCATGGTCTTGAGCCTGGCCGCCTGCGGATCTTCCGCATCCACCGATACGGCATCCTCCTCTGAGGCTGCCTCCACCTCCACCGCTGCCACTGCCGAGGCAGCCGGTGAGGGCTCCGGCGCTTACACCGGCACCCCCATCAAGATCGGCGGCATCGGCCCCGTCACCGGCGGCGCTGCCGTGTATGGTCAGGCTGTCAAGAATGCTGAGGAGCTGGCCGTCAAGGAGATCAACGCCGCAAACGGCAGCGACGTCTTTGATTGGAAGTTCGAGGACGATGAGCATGACGCCGAGAAGAGCGTCAACGCCTACAACACCTTGAAGGACTGGGGCCTGCAGGTCCTGGCTGGTCCTGTTACCACCACCCCGTCCATTGCCGTTGCCGCCGAGACCGCCAATGACAACCTGTTTATGATGACGCCTTCCGCTTCTGCGCCCACTGTCATCGAGAGCGGCGACAATGTGTTCCAGATCTGCTTTACCGACCCCAACCAGGGCGTTGCTTCTGCTGACTACATCGCCGACAACAAGCTCGGCACCAAGGTCGGCATCATCTATGACTCCTCTGACGCCTACTCCTCCGGTATCTATGAGAAGTTCAAGGCTGAGGCTGCTGCCAAGAACCTCGAGATCGTTACCGCTGAGGCATTTACCGCTGATAACAAGTCCGACCTGTCCACCCAGGTTGCCAAGTGCCAGGAGGCCGGTGCTGATCTGGTTTTCCTGCCCATCTACTATCAGGAGGCCTCCCAGATCCTGATTGCTGCCAACAAGAGCGGCTATGAGCCTGTCTTCTTCGGCTGCGACGGCATGGACGGCATCCTCTCCATTGATGGCTTCGACACCTCTCTGGCCGAGGGCCTGATGCTGCTGACTCCGTTTGCTGCGGACGCCCAGGATGAAAAGACTCAGGCATTCGTCTCTGCTTATAAGGAAGCCTACGGCGACACCCCGAACCAGTTCGCGGCTGACGCTTATGACGTTGTTTACGCCATCTATGAGGCTGTTCTGGCCGGCGGCCTCAACGGCGACATGGACGCCTCCGACATCTGCGATGCGCTGAAGACCCAGTTCACCACCATGAGCTTCGATGGTCTGACCGGCGACAGCATGACCTGGGACGCTTCCGGTGCTGTTTCCAAGGCTCCTAAGGCTGTTGTCATCAAGGACGGCGCTTACGCTGCTATGTAATTCCGGTACGGCGCACGTAAACTGAATTTTCCGCTGCCAATGGGGGCTGCCGGACATAGGGTTCGGCAGCCCTTTTTGGTTTGGTAGAAGCAGGTCTCGACAAAAACACTTGTTTTTTGTAGAAATACAGGATAACCCATTGTTTTGCCCGCAGATTTGTGCTACTATGGATTCATATTTTCCTGCTTACCTGCGGTATAACGATCAGCAGGGGAAAAGTTAGAGTGAGGTGTATTCCGCAATGCAATTTTTATCCTACCTGATCAACGGTATCAGTCTGGGCAGCGTTTACGCGCTGATCGCCCTGGGCTATACGATGGTCTACGGCATTGCCAAGATGTTGAACTTCGCCCACGGCGACGTTATCATGATTGGCAGCTATGTTGTGTTCTTTGCTTTTGGCTCTGCGGGTATGAACCCCGTGCTGGCCATTGTCCTTTCGATGGTCGTCTGCACCGCTCTGGGCGTTACGATCGAGCGCGTCGCCTACCGCCCGCTGCGTGAGGCCCCGTCTCTGGCCGTCCTGATTACAGCCATCGGCGTCAGCTACCTTTTGCAGCAGGTGGCCCAGCTGGCTTGGACGTCCAACCCCAAGAGCTTTATCTCTGTTGTCTCCGGGCTCAAGCCCATCAGTCTGTTCGGCGGGCAGCTGACCATCTCGGCAGAGACCGTCGTGACCATCATTGCCTGCATTGTCATCATGGTCGTGCTGATCTGGTTCGTCAATAACACCCCCGCGGGCCACGCCATGCTGGCTGTGTCGGAGGATCGCGGCGCCGCCCAGCTGATGGGCGTCAACGTCAACGCGACGATCTCGCTGACCTTTGCCATCGGCTCTGCGCTGGCCGCTGTGGCCGGTGCGCTGCTCTGCTCGTCCTATCCGACCCTGCAGCCCACCACCGGCGCCATGCCCGGCATCAAGGCGTTCGTGGCCGCGGTCTTTGGCGGCATCGGCTCTATCCCGGGTGCGTTCCTCGGCGGTATCCTGCTGGGCATCATCGAGAACCTGAGCAAGGCTTACATTTCGACCCAGCTGTCTGACGCTATCGTATTTCTTGTCCTGGTCGTGGTGCTCATTGTCAAGCCCACCGGCCTGCTGGGCAAGAAGGTCAACGTGAAGGTTTGAGGTGGCTGCTATGTTGAAAAATATGAAAAAGTCCACCAAAAGCAACGTCATTACGCTGGGCATTGTCGTCGGCTTCTATGTCCTGATTCAAATTCTGAGTGCCGCCGGTGCGCTGACAAACTCCTTCTCCGGCCAGCTCGTGCCCATCTGCGCCTATGTCATTATGGCGGTCTCGCTGAACCTGACCGTCGGTATGCTGGGTGAGCTGAGCCTCGGCCACGCCGGCTTCATGAGCGTCGGTGCGTTCTCCGGCACGCTTGTCTATGTCGTCATGTCCGAAAACGCCCCGCAGCCCCTTGCACTGCTGCTGGCCTTCGTGGTCGGCGGCTTGGTGGCAGGTCTGTTCGGCGTGCTCGTCGGCATCCCCGTTCTGCGTCTGTCCGGTGACTACCTGGCCATCGTCACGCTGGCTTTTGGTGAGATCGTCAAGAACGTTATGAACGCCTGTTATCTGGGCGTGGATTCTCACGGCCTGCACTTCTCACTGAAGGATTCCGCCTCCCTGAATCTGGAGGTGGACGGCAAGGTGCTGATCAACGGCGCTATGGGCATCACCGGCATCAAGAAGGCGTCCACCTTCACCATCGGCATCGTGCTGGTCATTATTACGCTGCTGGTCATTCTGAACCTCGTCAACTCCCGCGCGGGCCGCGCCATCAAGGCCATCCGCGATAACGAGATCGCCGCGCGCTCCGTCGGCATCCCCATCACGAAGTACAAGCTCATGGCGTTTGTGACCTCCGCCGTCTTTGCGGGCGTTGCAGGCGTGCTCTACGCGCTGAACTACTCCTCGCTGGTCGCGAAGAAGTTCGACTACAACACCTCGATTTTAATTCTGGTGTTCGTTGTTCTGGGCGGCATCGGCAACCTGCGCGGCTCGGTCATCGCCGCCGCCGTGCTGACCGTTCTGCCTGAGCTGCTGCGCAGCATGAACGACTACCGTATGCTGATCTACGCCATCGTGCTGATCGTGGTCATGATTTTCAACCAGAGCCCCGAAATGATTGCCCTGCGCAAGCGCCTGACCGCGCGCTTCCGCAAGGAGGATGCCGAGGGCAAGGGTACCAAAGACAAAGAGAAAAAGGGGGTGGCGTAAATGGCACTGCTGGAGGTCAGTAACCTGGGTATTGCGTTCGGCGGCCTGCAGGCCGTTGCGCAGCTCGATCTTTCCATTGAAAAGGGTCATCTGTACGGCCTGATCGGCCCCAACGGCGCGGGCAAGACGACGGTCTTTAACATGCTGACCGGCGTCTATAAGCCCACCGAGGGCAACATCATTCTGGACGGCAAGGACATTACCGGCCAGAACCCCGAGCTTATCAGCAAGTCCGGTATTGCACGTACCTTCCAGAATATCCGCCTGTTCAATGATATGACGGTGCTGGATAACGTCAAGGTCGGTCTGCACAACCAGATCAGGTACAATATGTGGACCGGCATCCTGCGTCTGCCTGCTTACAAAGAAAAAGAGCACGAGATGAACCGCGAGGCCATGAAGCTGCTCAAAATCTTTGACCTGGACAAGGAGGCCGACTACAAGGCCAGCCAGCTGCCCTACGGCAAGCAGCGCAAGCTGGAAATTGCCCGCGCACTGGCCACGAACCCGAAGCTGCTGCTGCTGGATGAGCCCGCCGCCGGTATGAACCCCAACGAGACCGAGGAACTGATGCACACCATCCACAGCGTGCGCGACCAGTTCGGCGTCGCCATCCTGCTCATCGAGCACGATATGAACTTTGTCATGGGCATCTGCGAGGAGATCACCGTGCTGGACTATGGCCGTGTGATTGCCCGCGGCGACGGCAAAGCCATCCGCAACAACCCGAAGGTCATTGCGGCATATCTGGGAGGTGACTGACGATGGGCGAGATGCTTTCTGTCAAAAATATCAATGTTTACTATGGCTCGATCCACGCCATCAAGGACATTTCGTTCCATGTCAATGAGGGCGAGATCGTCACCCTGATCGGTGCGAACGGCGCGGGTAAGACCACGACGATGCACGCGATCTCCGGTCTGCTGAAACTGCAGAGCGGCGAGATCGACTACTGCGGCCAGACCATCAGCAAGATGGAGGCGCACAAGATCATCCGCCTGGGCCTGGCGCAGGTGCCGGAGGGCCGCCGCGTGTTCAGCGGCCTGACCGTGCAGCAGAACCTGCAGATGGGCGCGTACACACGCCGCGACGGCAAGGAGGCCATCCAGAATGACTTCGACATGGTCTTTGACCTGCTGCCGCGTCTGAAGGAGCGCCGCAACCAGCCCGCCGGTACGCTCTCCGGCGGCGAGCAGCAGATGCTGGCCATGGGCCGCGCACTGATGTGCAAGCCCAAAATGCTGCTGCTGGACGAGCCGTCCATGGGCCTGTCCCCGCTGCTGGTCAAGGAAATCTTCAAGATCATCCGCCAGGTCAACCGCAACGGCGTGACCGTGCTGCTGGTGGAGCAGAACGCAAAGATGGCCTTGGAGATCGCCAACCGCGCTTATGTTCTGGAGACCGGCACGATCAAGATGGAGGGCGAGGCCACCGAGCTCGCCAACAACATCGAGGTCCGCAAAGCCTATCTGGGCTGCGAATAAGTGCATACTAAAAAATCCTGTGTCCGCAAAAGGGCACAGGATTTTTTGCTATAAAGCCTCCCTTGTGGGGGCGAACATTGCTCGCCGCAGGGAAGCCGCACACACACGTAGGGGCGGATTCCATATCCGCCCGGGCACATTGCGGCAGGAACTCAGTATTCCTTCCGCTTATAAATCCCCACGCATACCTTATAGCTCACAAAATACACCGCCAGCAGCCCTACAAACGCTGCAACCAGCCCCGTCAGCAGCACTTCGTCGGAGGCATTGAACAGCTGCATCAAATCGGGCGAGACGGAAGCGACCAGCCCAATACAACCGCCGAGCACACCGATAATCAGAAACAACCAGCTGCGGGCCTTGACACTGTTGAACCGATAGGACAGCGGCAGCAAAAGCGCGACCAACAGCAGCGCCATGCTGCCGCAGGCCAGCAGGGCTGCCAGACACTCGAGGGGCGGTACTTTATACGCGGTGTGCCAGAACAGCAGAGGCGGCAGCACATTGTTCAGCGCCACGATCAGCACCGTACACACTGTGCCCAGCGCCAGCCCGCACAGCCCAAACAGGTATTTGCTGCCCACAAGCTGCGCGGGTGTTACGGGCAGCGTGCGGGCGTAGATGTCCCAATGGGAGTTCTCGTCAAACGAAATCGTGGAGGTGATCAGAATGGAAAATACAACAAGCAATGCATAGGCCATCCCGGTCTGCCCGGTCAGAATGCTGATGCCGCCGTAGAGGAACGCGATAAAAAATACAGTCTGTTTGTAGGAACTTGTCAGGGTGGCCCATTCTTTATACAAAAGCCCTTTCATTGTGCATCCCTCCCGCTGTAAAACCGCATAATATCATCGAGCCTTGCCGCGTCGCAGACGGCCTCCGGCAAAAGCTCCTGCACGGTGCGCCGTTCCCTGACCAGACTTTCACACCCATAGGCCCCGCGCCTGGTGAACACCACCAGCCCGGCGGGCAGGGAAGTCAGTACATCCTCGCCGCAGTGCAGCACGCCGTATTCCTGCAAAAGATCATCCTTGTTCTCCTGAAACAGCAGCTGTCCGTTGTGCAGGTACGCGATGGAATCCGCAATCTGCTCAAGGTCCGCCGTGATGTGGCTGCTCATGACAATGCTGTGCCGCTCGTCCTGGATGAACTCCAAAAACAGGTCCAGCAGCTCACCGCGCACCACCGGGTCAAGACCGGCGGTGGCTTCGTCCAGCACCAGCAGCTCGGGGTCATGGGCCAGCGCCGCAGCCAGGCTCAGTTTTAACCGCATGCCGCGGCTGTACTCTTTGAGCTTCTTGCCTGCGTCCAGACCAAAGCGGCGCAGATAGGCGGAAAAGCTGTCCGCATTCCACCGCGCACCGTACA
>ERZ773109.2242-NODE-2242-length-10580-cov-3.196010_pt1 | contig 10580 bp, 9 predicted proteins | sample MGYA00580569_ERZ773109 | MGnify/ENA primary metagenome ERZ773109 (study PRJEB29015, sample SAMEA2737852) | human gut metagenome | biome: human gut; feature: human-associated habitat; material: faeces | place: China | collected 2012 ...
ATTCACGCCTCGTCATTCCCGCAGGCGCTTTTTTTGTATTCGAAAGGAGTCTTTCCGGTATATGTACGAAACACCTGCGAAAAATGTTTGGTGCTTTTATATCCCACACGCTCTGCAACCTCGTATATGCGGCTGTCGCAAGAGGAAAGAAGTTCCATTGCCTTTTCCATACGAACAGATGTGAGATAATCAATAAATTTTTCTCCCGTAACTTTTTTAAACATTTTGCTAACATAATAAGGACTCAAATGTACGGCTTGCGCCACAGAAGAAAGTGTGATGTCTTCTGAAAAATGCGCAGAAATATATTTGCGTATTTCGTTGATGATGTGCGTAGAATAGGAGTCATGGCTTTGATGCAACAGTGATAGAAGGCGACGAATATGCTCTTGGAGCCAGAGATCCATTTGGAGCGGTGAAAGAAGCTGCTGTGCTGTGCGGGAAGCGGAAAAATCAGAGCCGTAAAGAGAGGACAAAGTTACACCAAAACGGCGTGTGTACTGCTGCAAGCGTGCCAAGAGCTGAACAAAAATATCGCATCGAGCATCTGGGGATAGGTGGACATACAAACGGTATAGCTGCTCTAGCGTTTCTTTTGCCTTTTTTTCATCGTTGGTGCTTACAGCGTCAAGAAGTTCCCTTTCCAAACCGCTTTCAGAAGAGAAGCCGTCGGAGGTGCTCTCTGAAGAAGATGGAGAATAACGCCGTATTTGCCCTGAAGCTTCTGCTGCGTGCTGAAGCTGCGTCATGCATTTCGGCAACTGACTGAGCGAAGGAACAAAAGAGCTGATACAAAGCTGTATCTCGGGCGCTGCCTTGGGAGTAAAATCTTTTAGAGCATTTTCTACAGATGTTTCATCAGGAACATTCAGGAGAAAACAAACGCTGTTTTCTGTGCGGGAAAAATGATGGACGATACATCCAGCATCTTCCAGCGAATCACGAAGCAAGCTCTGCTCTGCATGCATTATATTGGGTGGAGCCTGAAGCTTCATCAGCGAAAAACAAGGGTAGGGCAATACAATATGGTTCTCTTCAAAAAAAGCGTGAAGCGAATCATCCTCACGTATAACGCCTCTGGCCAGGTCAGCCCATAAATGCGAAAGTAAAAAACGATATGCACGCGAATAACGCTTTTCCAAGGCAGACTGCCTTTCCCGTGTTCGCCTTTTTTGATCCAGTTCATCCCGGGTGGAGGCCATCGCTGATGAAAAAGCCTGCAGATCCGTAGGCTTGGTGAAATAGTGTTTTACGCCAAAACGAATCGCCTCACGAGCATACTCAAAATCGCTGAAAGCGCTGAGAATAAAAATAGGCATATCAGGATACATGGAGCGAACCTGACGACAAAATTCCAGGCCTGATTCATCCGGAAGGCGGATGTCTGTAACCAATATGTCGACTCTGTTGGCCAGCAGAGCCTGCCGCGCTTGGGAAACGTCAGCTGCCAATATGGGTGAATTATAGCCGAGGCGTCCCCAATTAATGTGTTTGGCCAACCCCATGCGGATGCGTTGGTCGTCATCCACCAAAAGAACGCTGTAACTCATGATGGGCTCCTTTCGTCCAGGGAAAAATGGAATGCGTTTGAGTGAATACGCTTTTAAATATTATAATTATATCATATTAGTGCTATTAATTTAATTGATTATAAATTTATTTTGTGCAAAAAACAAATATAAGAACTCTATTGCAATAATTCGAACCTTTTGCTGCGAAATCGGCGGTAGGCGAAAAAATCAGAACAAATTTCCAAACCAAATAACTTTCAGCGGCCATTGTAGCAAGCGCGGCAATGCTCTAAAATTGAAGACGAAGACAACATGACAGGAGGAGTTAATTTATATGGCCAGTGCTATTTTGGCTCATCGCCGGACGGCTTCGCCAGAAAACAGGTTGACAGTGAATCAGAGAATGTCATTCGGAAAGCATGTACGTGCGAACAAGGCACTCTATCTAATGCTGGTTCCCGGTATTCTGTACTACATAATTTTTCATTATGCCCCCATGGCGGGTATTGTAATTGCATTCAAGGATTTTGATATTTTCAGCGGCATATGGTCCAGTGAATGGGTCGGATTTGACCATTTTCGTCAGTTGTTTGGCAGTGATGCATTCTTTCGGGTGTTCCGAAACTCGCTGTGCGTCAGTTTCTACAAACTGGCGGTATGTTTTCCTGTTCCCATTGTTTTGGCAATCATGCTCAATGAAGTGCGCAACCGCAAGTTTCAGCGTACACTGCAGACAGTGGTTTATCTTCCGTATTTTCTGTCTTGGGTAGTCATTGCAGGCATCGTCACCAATCTGCTTTCTCCCTCGGATGGTATCGTCAATGTTCTAATTAAGGCATTGGGGGGAGCGCCTGTTAATTTTTTGGCCAGCAAAGAAAAATTCCGTACAATTCTTGTGCTTTCAGATTTGTGGCACGGAATGGGCTGGAATACGATTATTTTTCTTGCAGCGCTGACAAACATCGACCCGCAGCTTTATGAGGCGGCCCGTATTGACGGAGCGGGAAAACTGCAGCAGATTCTACATATCACGTTGCCGGGATTAAAATCGACTATTATTGTATTGCTGCTGATGAAAATCGGAAACCTTATGAACAACGGCTTTGAACAGATTTTTCTATTATATAATCCAAATGTCTATGAGGTGGCAGATGTTTTTGAAACCTATGTGTATAGGATAGGATTGGTTGACACCCGGTATGATTTTGCCACTGCGGTGGGTTTATTCAAATCCTGTATTTCTTTTGTGATGTTGGTATGTGCCAACAAACTGGCTCGGGTATTTGGAGAAAGGGGGATATTTTGATGCAAAGATCTGCAGCTCGTTCTCCCAACCGCATTCGCCGCACAAAAGGAGAAGTGGTGTTCGATACCGTCAATTATATTGTTTTGTCACTTTTGGGAATTATTACGCTGTATCCCATTATTAATGTTTTGGCAATTTCTTTGAGCAGCTATACGGGATATTTGCAGAATCCTGCAATGATATTACCGGCAGAATTCAACTTGGATGCTTACAAAACAATTTTATCCAACCCACTCATTATGTCGTCGTACAGCAATACCATTACGGTTGCGCTGCTGGGGACAGTAATCAATGTGGTTTTGACCGTCGTAACAGCCTATCCGCTGGCAAAGGAAAAGGTGCGTGGAAGCCGAGCGTTGATGTTTGGCATTGTATTCACAATGATGTTTAGTGGAGGTATTATTCCTACATTTCTTGTAGTGCGTTCTCTGCATTTGCTCGACACGCTTTGGGCGTTGATTTTGCCCTGCGCAATGACGACAACCAATTTTATTATCGTTAAAAATTTTTTCGAGAATATCCCGGATAGCATAGAGGAATCTGCGAAGATGGATGGGGCGGGAGATTTTCGTATTCTTTGGACAATTGTAGTACCATTATCCATTCCGGTGCTGGCAACTGTAACACTTTTTTATGCGGTGTCGAACTGGAACAGGTTATTTGATGCTGTCATGTATATCAACAGCCGCAGTAATTGGACACTGCCGATTCTGCTGAAAGAGATTATTACAGAAAATAGCGATCTTTTAGCGGATCCGAGTGTTATAAATCAGGTCATGCCCAAAACAATGCAGTGTGCTACTATTGTCGTAACAATTTTGCCGATTATGTTGGTCTACCCATTCCTGCAACGGTATTTCATGAAAGGAATCATGTTAGGGGCAGTGAAAGGGTGAAAATAAAAAACAGAGAAAGGAAGAGAAGAAATGAAAAAGTGTCTGGCAATTGTTTTGTGTGCCGTCCTGTTAGCGGGATGCTTCACGGCTTGTAGCGGAGGCAGTTCGTCTTCAGGAACCGTGGTTTCATCTTCGGCGCCAAGCGGTGGCTCACAATCCGAAGATCCGGTGGAATTTTCCATCATGTTGTATGCACCAGCCGAATTTTCACCTGACGATAATGCTTGGGTGGAAGAAGTGAACAAATTAACGAATGCAAAAATCACTTGGATCGCATATCCGTCTTCAAACTTTGAAGAAAAACGCAGTGCAACAATGGCAGCGGGCCAAGATTATCCGGATGTTATTATCATGAATACATCCAGCGGCGGCCTAAATGACACACTGTATGATTCGATGGTCAAAAACGGGATAATCCTGCCGCTGGACGAATATCTCACCGATGATATTGCACCGAATATCCTGGAATATACGCATGCTGCGGCATGGGATGCTGTAAAGGATGCAAACGGCTCCACCTATGTGATTCCCCGCTGTACGATCATCCGGGAAGATTATATGACTCTGCGAAGTGATTGGCTGGAGACGCTGGGACTGGATACGCCTGAAACAATAGAGGATTGGCGCGAATATTTTAAGGCTGTTACTACACAGGATCCTGACGGAAACGGAATTGCGGATACATATGGTGTAACGGATACAAGCGGCTTGATGACCAGCAGCGGAGCAATCAGCATAGATTATTTTGCGCGGGCATGGCATGCGGATAAGAACTGGTATGTGGGAGAAGATGGAGAGCTGCTTTACGGAATGTTTGCGCAGGATGGCCGTTTTAAAAATGTGCTTGAATTTTACCGAGATTTGTATAGCGATGGATCTCTGGACCCCAATTTTATTTCCCTGAAAGGGACAACGGACATGCAGCAGCGCTTGGAACAGGGGGCAGTGGGGGCTTTGCGGTTGTTTGCCGGTAATATGGATCGCCACCTGAGCGTTCTGCGTGGTATTACACCGGAAGCAGATTTGGAATTTGTGGACTTCCCCACAAGCAGTAATTCGGAGCAATATGCTGCTGAGTCTCCTGTTTCAACCAGTGCCGGTTTGTATAATGGTTGGGCGCTTACCACCACAGCGAAAGGCAAAGAAGAACAGATTATCAAAGTGCTGGACTGGTTCCTTTCTGATGAGGGTTGGAATGTCGTGCGAAATGGTGTAGAGGGCGTCCATTATCAAATGAATGGCGATACCATTGAACGCTTGGATCCGGAATATACGCTGTTCAGCCAGTACAGTGGATATGTTCAGCTGCTGCGCCGTCCCAATGACGAAGCGCTGTGGCTGAAAGACATCATTCCGGAAAAGCATGATTACGAAAAAGAATGGCTCACGCGCAGTGTAGAAGCAATGCAGCAGTATGAACAGGAAGGCCTGATGGGGATTCAGTCAGATGCGGAAAAGAGTTTCCTGAAATCGGACCTGTACACAACAGAATTTCCGCAGCTTTGCATCGAGATCATCTACGGAGAGAAGCCCCTGGATGCGTGGGACGAGTTTATTGAGAAAATTTATAACAACGGTTGGCAGGATGTAGTGGACGAATACAATACATATTATCAAGCGCATACTGCGTGATTGGGTAGATAAAACCGATAAAGGAGCAATAAGGGCCGGGCATGCATCGTGTGTGCCCGGCTCTATGCCGATAGGAGTTTATGATGGATTTAGAACGATACAAAGGCGTATTTGCAGCGGCTCCCACCCCCTTTTTCGCTGACGGTACAGTGGATGTTGAGACAGCTGGGGAAATGGTGGATTTTTATGTGGAGGGGGGGCTTTCCGGTATATTTGCGCTTTCCAGTACAGGAGAATATTTTGCGATGCCGCAGGCGGAGAGAGAACGTATGGCTGAAGCCGTAGTGTGTGCGGCTGCAGGCCGTGTTCCTGTAATGATGCATGTCTTTCTGTCGTGGAAAGTAATATTCAAATAATGGCGGAGCGAGGAGTCGATGCCGTCGTGCTTACGGCTCCCTATTATTATAAATATTCTCAGCAGGAATTGGAACGTTTTTTTGTGCGGGCAGCCGATATGAGTCCTGTACCGTTGCTTGTGTATAACCAACCCACACGGCTGCCAAGCGGTTTAAGCGAGGAACTCGTGGTGCAGCTGGCCGATCATCCCAACATCATCGGGTTGAAGGATACAAGCAATGATGCCGCCCGCTTGGGACGCTTGGCGGCAGCGTTGGCCAAACGCGAAGACTTTTTGTATTATGCGGGTTCAGAAAGCCTTGCCGCGTATGCAGCTCTGTTAAAAGTAAACTATGTATATGCATTGGCCTGTGTGGAACCGCAGTTGTTTGTACGAATGCAGGCGATGGCGCGGTCCGGCGATGTAGCCGGCGTGCTGGAGGCACAAGGCCGTGTGGAGCGTTTGTGCGAGCTGTTCCGTGTGATGGGAGGAGGCTCGGCGGAAAGCTTTTCCAATTTTGCGGCTGCAATCAAAGCGGCTATGGAAGTAAAAGGACTGGGCCGTGCCTACACTGCACAGATGGGACGCCTGCCTTCGGAAGAGGAGTACCGGAAGGTACATATGATTTTGGAGCGAACAACATGAACGGGAAAAAGGAACATGTAAAAACGGAAGGCTATGACGTTGTTGTTGCAGGCGGCGGCATGGCCGGTGTATGTGCTGCGATTGCAGCCGCGCGTCTTGGTGTGCGTACCGCTTTGATACAGGACCGGCCAGTGCTGGGAGGGAATGCCAGCAGTGAAATGCGGGTATGGATGGTAGGCGCTACTGCCATGGGACGTAACAGATATGCGGCTGAAACAGGAATTATCGGTGAACTTGATTTGGAAAATCTTTACCGCAATCCGCAGGGAAATCCGTATATATGGGACAGCATTTTACTGGACTTTGTCATGCACGAAAAAAATATTACGCTGTACCTCAATACTACGGTTTTGAGAGCGTATGAGAAAAATAGTCGGTTGGAGTCGCTGATAGCATATCAGATGACCACGGAGACAGAGCTTGAAATACACGCCGCGTTTTTTATTGACTGTACCGGCGATGGACGTGTTGGTTTTCTGGCGGGCGTTCCGTTTTTTCAGGGACAGGAAGAGCGCGGCCGTTTTCATGAGTCGCTTGCACCCGAAAAAAGTGAACCGGTCACATTGGGAAGCACTCTATTGCTGTATACCAGAGATACAGGGCATGCTGTAAAATATCATGCTCCGGATTTTGCGTATGGAATTGAATATATTCACAAACTCATTACCGAAAATGAAAAGTCCCTTTCCCTGGAGACAAACGGCTGCGATTTTTGGTGGATAGAAGTAGGAGGGGAAGGTGACACGATCGCAGAGGGGGATGTAATTCGCGCGGAATTGCAGAAACTGGTATATGGAATATGGAACTACATCAAAAACAGCGGATTGTATTCGGCGGAAACCTGGGAGCTGGAGTGGGTGGGGAGCTTGCCGGCTCGGCGGGAATCACGCCGTATGGAAGGCGCATATACCCTGACTCAAAATGATATTTTACAGCATAAAACGTTTCCAGACGCCGTTTGCGGCGGAGGATGGCCGATTGATACACATCCGCCTGGTGGGATCTATTCTAAAAAGGAAGCGTGTGAGCAGCGTGATGCAGGTGTATACCAAATTCCGCTGCGCTGTTTGTATACACAGAAGCTGAAAAATCTTTTCTTAGCGGGCAGGGATTTGAGCGCGAGCCATCTGGCATTTGCTTCTGCACGCGTGATGAAGACCTGTGCAGTCATGGGGCAGGCAGCTGGAGCAGCCGCGGCCTTGTGCGCACGGTGGAAAACACTCCCGGCTGGACTGTCGGATTCTCAAATGTTCAAACTCCAGCAGGAGCTTCTTTGGGACGACCAGTGGATCCCGGGCGTTAATTACAACCGTGAAGTCCGTGCGACAGAAATAAAAGCATCGGGCTTCAGTCGGTTTGAAAATGAAATGCGAGACACGACGCACCGGCTGGATGAAGACCTATGGATTATGCTGTCGGCGCTACCGGAATGCAAGGGGATACAATTCTATCTGAATTCAGATGTTCCGTGTCTATATGAAATAGAATGTTTGTGCGGCACCCAGCGGAATGCATGCAATGATATGGCAGTTTTGGGAACAGCGCACGCGTGTTTGGAAGGAAAAGCGCAATGGGTGGAGTTTCAGTTTGAATTTTCCGTTCCGGAAGACCGTGATTTATTTTTACGCCTGCCTGCTGCGGCAGTGGAACTGGCGGTCAGCCGAACACCGGTTTGTGGTTGTGTAGGGTCGATAGGAGGGCGTACGGGCCTTCGCTTGGTGAATCCATGCTTTCGGCTGAATGAGGCCTCCGGTTTTTTTGCCCCAGAGCAGGCTTTTACAGCATTTACACGTCCAACGTTTAGACCGAATCAATGGGTATCGCGCCCTTTGTCGAAAGAACCGGCCTGGCTGCAATGTTCGTTGGATATTTTGCAGGAAGAAAAAATAGAGATGCAGGTGATATTTGATACGGATCTGAACCGGGACTACAATCAACTGCGCCCTAATTATTATGGAAACGGATGGAACCGGATGCCTCCGCAGCTGGCGAGAAATTTTCGCATATTGGCGTCCCCTGACGCGAAAGAATGGAGGTGTGCAGCTACATATAGAGACTACCATCGCCGCTTCTGCCGGCTAAAAATCCCGGAAAAGATGAGGTATGTGCGTGTGGAAATATTATCCACATGGGGCGCTCCGTGTGCCAGCATCTTTGCCATACAGTTTCGCGCTGTGTCAACGGACCAGACTGATGTTTTCTGAATGGAGGAAAGTATGAAAATCACACAAATTAGAAAAGTATATGCAGTGCAGGGAATGCACTGTGCTTTTACTGATATTGTATCATTTCGCGGCAGATATTATCTGGGATTTATGGAAGGTCCCCAGCATATGGTGAACTCGGAAAATTGCTGCATGATCCTTTCATCGCTGGATGGAGTACAGTGGGAGACTGTTTGCAGGGTGCATTGCGGGAAGGATACGCGTGAACCGAAGTTCATGGAATTAAATGAAAAATTGTTGTGTTATTTTTTCACCATTGAACCAGCGGGAGATGCTTCGCGGATGATAACGGACTCGTGGTGCATGTGGTCGACAGACGGTTGTGTATGGGAAGAACCTGTTTGCTTTGCACGGGAAGAAAAATATTGGAGGCCTGTAAACTATCGTGGAGCGGCTTATTGTGTTACACATCCGAAAGATCCTGCGCCAGACCGGCCGTGTAGATTGATGAAATCTATGGATGGACTGCATTGGACACACTTGGCTGATATCCCAATCGCTTATACACAGAAGCCCAATGAAGCGTCTTTGGCATTTAACAACGAAGGCAAGCTGTTTGTGTTTATCCGTACGGATCGAGATAAACGGGAAGCATATCTTCTGACGGCGGTGCCTCCTTATCAAAGCCTTGAAAAAAATTCACTTGGTATGCAAATGGGAGGGCCGCTTCTTTGGCTGGATAAGGATGAAATTTTCCTGGGGGGACGTTTTTATACAAGCGAGGAGTATCCGCATACTGGCATATTTCACCTTGCAAAAGACGGAAAACCGAAGCTCGTGACGGTTCTTCCTTCCATGGGAGATTCTTCTTATATGGGAATTACTCGCAAGCTGGATAACTCCGGGTACCTGATTAGTTATTATTCCAGCCATGAGTCTCTCGGAGGCGATTTGTTTTCTCGTAATAATGGGGCCATTTACATTGTGGAAACAAGCGATGAGTGATATGCAGGAATTGGTTTTTTGGCTTCCTAACAGAGTAGGGAAACATGAAGAACAAGGATTAGCGTATATAGCATTGCCCCCATCTGCAGAAGCGGGGGGAAAATACCCGCTGCTTCTTGCGTTTCATGGCAGTGGGCGCGGCGCGCTAAGTTATCGCGACATTCCTTTTTATAGACGGCAGAGAGATATTGCTGTTTCCTGCGGATATATTTTTGCCGTCGTATCGAATGGACCGGATACCTTTGGCAAAGATGACGGCCTAGAAAATATTGAAAACCTGTATACCTGGATCGGCCAAAATTATCCTGTAAGTGAACAGGTAGTGCTGTGGGCCACTTCAGCAGGAGGGCTGCTGATGCATCGATTTTTTCGCCTTTCACCGGAACGAGTTTCTCTTCTTTTGGGAATATTTCCAATCTTTGATCCTCTTAAAATGCCGCAGCTTCCAAGCATGATGCGTGCATTCGGTGCAACGGATCGTGATTCTTTGTTGAGAAAAGTATATGCGCTGGGGATAGTGCCGTCTGCGTTCCCAAAGGGATTGTACAGGAAAAAATATCTTGTGATTGCGCATGGCAGGGAAGATAAGGCGGTACCGATTGCACAGTCACATGAATTGATGAAGCAGGTGGAGCGAGACGGAGGAGAGATGACACTGGTTGAAAAACCGGGAGGGCACAGCACCCAGAACATGTCCCTGTATGAAACATCCGCATTTTGTAAGGCTCTTCTTGGGCAGAAAAAAGCGGATTCAATTAAAGATAGCTGATAGTTTAAAGTCAAATAGAAGTAACAAGACAAATCGTGTCAGAAAACGAGATGCAGATAACTGGATATAAAAAACACTGATGTAACAGCCCCGCGGATCTATTTCCGCGGGGCTGTCTGTATATAAAGCGATAAAGAAAAAGAGGAGAAGATACTGAAAGAGTACGGTATCCCGCCGGGGCAGCAGATTGTACCGAGACAGGAGCGGTTCCCGGATTGGCAGAAGCCGGGGATGATACAGGAGAACGAGTGAACGGCTAGTTTGATACCATTTGGGCGGATGACCTGCCCAGCCGGGCTGTGACGGTATACATG
>ERZ773109.2249-NODE-2249-length-10558-cov-3.260592_pt1 | contig 10558 bp, 10 predicted proteins | sample MGYA00580569_ERZ773109 | MGnify/ENA primary metagenome ERZ773109 (study PRJEB29015, sample SAMEA2737852) | human gut metagenome | biome: human gut; feature: human-associated habitat; material: faeces | place: China | collected 2012 ...
TTTTCTTCTTACCTTTCTTACATGTCTGGCCGCCTCGCTTTATACTTTTTCGTCACATTTATTAATTTATCTATGATTTCTTATCTGTGATTTCCGCTCAGATACACAAGCAATACTGATATATCTGCCGGAGATACACCAGAGATACGCGATGCCTGCCCGATTGACACCGGTCTGTACTCTTTCAGCTTCTGAACTGCCTCAATACGAAGGCTGTTCACTGCATCATAGTCCATATCTTCCGGAATTTTCTTATTCTCCATCTTCTTGAACTGCTCTACCTGGCGTTTCTGACGTTGGATATAACCGTCATATTTCAGAGAAATATCCACCTGCTCGATCACTTCTGCTGCCAGATCTTTCGGAAGTTCCGGTCTCGTCACATCAATAGCCGTAACAGCTTCGTAAGATAATTCCGGTCTCCTTATCAGTTCTGCCAGACTGCTTCCTGAATTCAAAGGTGTACTTTCATAAGATTCCAGAAGTTCCTGTACCTTTTCACTGGTTCCGACATAGGCATTCTTTAATCTCTCGATCTCAGACTCGATCAGTCTTTCTTTCTCTTTCAGACGATCATAACGCTCCTGTGAGATCAAACCGACTTCATAGCCTTTTTCTGTCAGACGCTGGTCCGCATTATCCTGTCTAAGGAGCAGACGGTACTCTGCTCTCGAAGTCATCATTCGGTACGGTTCATGGCTTTCCTTTGTAACCAGATCATCGATCAGAACGCCGATATAAGCCTCTGAGCGGTCTAACACTAAGGATTCCTTGCCCTGCAGCTTTCTGGCGGCATTTATGCCCGCTATAAGGCCCTGTGCGGCAGCTTCTTCATAGCCCGAGCTTCCGTTGAACTGACCGGCACTGAATAAGCCGCTGATATTACGGAATTCCAGTGATGGTTTTAACTGTCTCGCATCGATACAGTCATACTCGATCGCATACGCATTCCGCACGATCTTCACATGCTCCAGTCCCGGAACACTGCGGTACATTGCATACTGTACGTCTTCAGGCAGCGAACTTGACATTCCACCGATGTACATCTCATCCGTCTCCAGCCCCTCCGGTTCCAGGAATACCTGATGACGTTTTTTGTCCGCAAATTTTACCACTTTATCTTCGATAGACGGACAATATCTCGGTCCCGTACCCTCGATCATGCCGGAATATAACGGCGATCTGTCCAGATTGGCACGGATGATCTCATGTGTCGTCTCATTTGTATAAGTCAGCCAGCAGGATGCCTGGTCGATCTGCACATCGTCCGGATTCGTGGTAAATGAAAATGGTACCACTCTTTCATCTCCGAACTGTTCTTCCATCTTGCTGAAATCAACTGTTTTCCGGTCTACTCTGGCAGGTGTTCCTGTCTTAAAACGGTACATTTTAATGCCCAGTTCTTTCAGACAGTCAGTCAGATGATTGGCCGCCTGCAGTCCGTTCGGGCCTGTATACTGACTCACATCACCATAAATGCATCGTGCTTTCAGGTAAGTTCCGCTGCAGATGATAACCGCCTTACAGTGATATGTTGCACCGGAAAATGTCTGCACTCCCGTGATCTTTCCATCTTCCACAAGGAGATTGGCAACCTCTCCCTGTTTGATCTCCAGGTTCTCCTGAGCCTCCAGTACGCGGCGCATCGTTCTGCTGTACACTGCTTTGTCCGCCTGTGCACGGAGCGAATGTACCGCAGGACCCTTGGATTTATTTAACATTTTTGACTGGATAAATGTACGGTCGATGACCTTTCCCATCTCTCCGCCAAGGGCATCCAGCTCTCTTACCAGATGTCCTTTCGAGCTTCCGCCGATATTCGGATTACACGGCATCATCGCAATGCTGTCCACACTTACGGTAAATACCAGTGTCTGAAAGCCCAGTCTCGCCGTCGCCAGTGCTGCCTCACAACCTGCGTGGCCGGCACCGATGACTACGACATCATATTTATCTTTATTTTCCCATACAGAATTTGCTGAATATCTCATTAACCAAATCTTCTCCTATCGTTTCGCCGGTGATATTACCGAGAGCTTCATACGCATCCATAAGGTCGATCGAATAGAAATCCTCCGGCATATCCGCGGCAATGCTGTCATTCACACGTTCCAGTGCAGCATATGCATCCTGAAGCGCTGTTTTCTGTCTCACATTTGTAATATAGATTTCATCATTAAATGTCAGTTCTCCCTGGAAGAACATCTCCTTTAACGTATCTTCCAGCTCTTCGATTCCCTGTACATTCTTTGCAGAGATCTCGATCACCGGAAATTCTTCCGGCAGTTCTTCCTGTTCTTTTGTCACCTGCATATCCAGATCGGATTTATTTAACAGGATGATCGCACGTTTGCCTTTGATCAGATGCAGGATCTCTGCATCATTTTCATCCAGTGGTCTGGATGCATCGATCACATACAGGATCAGGTCTGCCTTGTCCGCATATTCTTTCGCACGATCAACACCGATCTTCTCCACCACATCTTCCGTATCACGGATACCGGCAGTATCCATAATATTTAAGGAAATGCCCTTCAGATTCAGGTGTTCTTCCAGTACATCTCTTGTCGTACCGGCAATATCAGTAACGATTGCCCGGTCTTCTCCGAGAAGTACATTTAACAGAGAGGATTTTCCCGCATTCGGTTTCCCGAGGATGACTGTGCGTACGCCCTCTTTTATAATCCTACCATCATCACAGCTATCTAGCAATCTTTTCATTGCTTCCATGATCTCATCGACGACTTTTTTCAGTGTTTCTCCATAGCCGTCAACACTGATATGCTCCGGATCGTCCAGTGCAGTCTCGATAAATGCAGTATGATACAGGATCTTTTCGCGCATTTCGCTGATCTTATCTTTGATATTTCCTTTTAACTGGCTTACCGAACTCTGCAGTGCATATTCGTTCTGCGATGCGATCAGATCACCAACTGCTTCTGCCTGCGAAAGATCCAGTCTTCCGTTCAGGAATGCACGCTTAGTGTACTCTCCCGGCTCTGCCGGGCGTGCACCGTTTTTGATCAGAAGTTCGAGAATTCGTTTTACCACATAGACACCGCCGTGACAGTTGATCTCTACCGTGTCTTCACCGGTATAGCTGTGCGGCCCGCGCATCAGCATGACCAGGACCTCGTCAATTACCTGTTCTCCATCAACAATATATCCATAATGAATGGTATGTGACTTCTGATCACATAGTTTTTTCTCTTTTTTCCCCTTATATACCCGGTCTGCGATCTGAAATGCTTCCGGTCCGCTCATTCGTACAATTCCTATTCCCGAATTACTCATTGCCGTAGATATTGCGGCAATCGTGGAGTTATATAATTGTTCCATAATTTCCTCCAATATACATTTGAGTGAAAAAAAGACAGGGGCCGCTTAAAGACCCCTGTCTCTTAATTATCGATTATTTCTGTTTCTTACCAGTGTTACCACAACTCTTCTGTACGGCTCTTCACCTTCACTGTGTGTGGATACTGCCGGGTCAGACTGCAGCGCAGAGTGAATGATTCTTCTCTCGTATGGATTCATTGGCTCAAGAGAAACTGTCTTTCTTGTTCTCTTTACTTTGCTTGCAATGTTCTTTGCAAGATTTTCCAGTGTTTCTTTTCTTCTTCTTCTGTAATCCTCTGTATCGAGTTTCACTCTTACATAGCCATCCTGCATCTTGTTGGCAACACGATTTGTAAGATACTGCAGAGAATCAAGTGTCTGTCCGCGTTTTCCGATCAGGATACCCATGTTGCTTCCTTCCATATTGATGGAAAGTGCTCCTTCTTCATCTACAACAGATGTAACTTTTACATCATCCATGCCCATTGCATTCATCACATCGTAAATGAACTTTTCACATGTCTCGATCGTCTGTGGTTCAACTTTTGCAAGTTCTACTTCTTTCTTTGGCTCAGATTTTACTTCCGGTTTTTCTTCTCTTACATTTTTCTTTGTATGAGAATGCTCTTTTGCCGGCTTCTTCTCTGTCTTCTTCTCTGGTTTTACTTCTTCTTTTACCGGTGTTTCAACTTTACTTTCTTCCACTGTCTCTTCAACCGGTTTTTCTTCTCGTTTTCTGCGGGCCTTGATTACTGCCTGCTTTCTTCCGATTCCAAGGAAACCTTCGCTTCCTTTTTCAACAACAATATAATCTAAGCGATCACTTGTTACACCTAACTGAACTAACGCTTCGGTGATCGCATCGTCCAATGTCTTTGCCGATACAGTAATGTAATCCTCCATGACAGCGCCCCCTAATCATTTTCGTTAAATTTCTTCACCATGTTTGCTTTTGATGCGAGACTTCCTTTCTTCGCATTTTCAGCTTTCTTGTGTGCGTTTTCTACCTTGGCTTCTCTTTCTTTTTCACTCAGGTTCGATGTACTCTGTCTCTTCTTCTGGTTCTGATTGTTCATATTTTTGGTATTCGTCTGAGCCATTGCTGCGATACGTTCATTCTTCTCGCCACGTTTTACACGTTTTTCCTCAGCTTTTTCCTTATTCTGCTCCAGAATCTCTTCTACAGAAATCTTGCTTAAGTGCTTATTGATAAATACCTGCTGAACACAACGTACTACCGCACTGACAATCCAGTACAGACCGATACCTGTCGGAAGTGAGAATACCATAAATACCGAAAACAGTGGCATTGTGATATTCATCGTGTTCATTGTAGACGCCATCGGGTTATCTTTGTCCAGCTGCTGGCCTGAAATAGCCTGTGAAAGCTTGATACTTCCATACTGTGTCAGACCTGATAATACCGGAAGTAAAATCGCAGTAATAATGATCACGATTGCCGGGAAACCATAGCTTCCGCTGTTCTTGATCATCTGCATAGGTGAGATAGTCAGATCCGGAAGTGTCAGGAATACATTTACAGCCTTTGGAGCTGTCTTGATCTCCGGAACATATTTCTGGATATTATAGATAACCGGGTACAAAGCAAATAACAGCGGCATCTGAATCAGTAACGGAAGGCATCCTGCTGACATCGATGTACCATATTTATCGTACACCTGCTGAATCTCTTCCTGCTGTTTCATCATGGACGCCTGGTCTTTCTTATTTTTATACTTCTTCTGTATAGCCTGAATCTCTGGATTCATAACAGAAGACATCTTGGATGTTCTCTGCTGCTTAATCGTAAGTGGAAGTAATAATGTATACACAAAAATCGTATACAGAATAATCGACAGACCTACCAGCCCGCTATCGCTTGGCAGACATTTGTCCAGGAAATTATAGATAAAGTTCATTACCTTACCCAGAATCCAGCAAAGCTGTCCTACAATCGGCCAGTTAGCGGCAGTCAGTAAACTTGGTACCATAATTTTTTCCTCCATATGTAGTTGTAATCTTTTTAAGGAACAGGGTCGTACCCTCCTCTGGTAAACGGATTACAACGCAGAATTCTCCACACCGCCAGTCGTCCTCCTTTTAATGCGCCGTATTTCTCAATTGCCTCTTTCGCATACTGAGAACAGGTCGGATAAAATTTACAGGTGGAACCACCCTTTATCGGAGACAGATATCTCTGATAAAATCTGATACCAGTGAGCAGAATCTTCTTCATAATACGTTACCCCTCATCTATAATCTTATGAAGATGACCCAGATGGAGCATTGCGCCGACAATCTCTTTATAACCTTTTCCTTTGGCGCCTATTCTTGCTATAACAATAATATCCAATCCACATCTGAATCGTTCTTCTTGCAGTCTATAGCTTTCTCGGATTAATCTTGTTAATCTGTGCCGTACTATACTGTTTCCTACTTTTTTGCTTACAGATATTCCTAATCGATTCTGACTTGTCCCATTTTCCAGTACATACATGACCAGATATTTGTTGGCGTAAGATTTCCCTTTTCTATATATATATTGGAAATCTTTGTTCTTTTTCAGTGATTCGGAATACTTCATTGTCTTATTCTCCTAATTTTTCTGAGTAGAAGAAAAGGCCACATATATGCGGCCTACGCTGATAATTTCTTTCTTCCTTTTGCTCTTCTTGCAGCAAGTACTTTTCTTCCACCTGCTGTGCTCATTCTAGATCTGAAGCCATGTACTTTAGCTCTCTGTCTCTTCTTTGGCTGGAATGTCATCTTCATGGATATCCACCTCCTTATTTTATTCCAAGGGGCTTGCCCCCTAATTTTCATAAGACATCAGCCTTGATTATATAAAAAAAACCGCTCTACGTCAAGCTATTCCTCAAATTTTAAAAATATATTTATCCACATTTTGTGGAAAACTTTGTGGATTTTTGTGGATAACGTGTGGAAATCATATATTTTTTTAGATTTTTTCCCCATTTCATGCGCATTTTACAAGTGTTGATAATTGGGATTGAGTTTTCCACATATTTCAAATCTACATCAAGAGAAACTGCCAGTTGCCAAAGCATAGCGATAAAAGATTGCCTAAAGCAACTTTTTGATGTACAATGTAGAAGAGTGGGTTTATAGGTGAAAATCCGCGAATCAGACAGATTAGGAGTAAATATGATGAATACAGTAAAGGAAAAATGGCCTGAAATTATCGAACATCTCAGGGTCGAACATGAGTTGTCCAATGTATCGTTCAATACGTGGATCCAACCATTGAAAGTTTACGATGTCGTAGACAATACCGTATTTATATTAGTAAATATGAATGCGAGTGTAGAATATATTGAAAAAAAATATCAGCTTCCATTAAAAGTATGTATTGCGGAGATTACTGGAACTGAATATGAAGTTGTCTTCATTTCCGAGGATGATGACAGACTGAACGAGATTCAGAATATGGCCATTGAAGCAAATCAGAAGAAAAAAAGCAAAAGTGCTGCGGAAAAAGCCGGGCTTAATCCGAAGTATACTTTTGATACCTTCGTTGTCGGCGGTAACAATAATTTCGCCCATGCAGCTTCCCTTGCTGTAGCCGAATCTCCGGGAGAAGTATACAATCCCCTCTTCTTATATGGAGGTGTTGGACTTGGAAAGACTCATTTGATGCACTCAATTGCACATTTTATTCTGGACAAGAATCCAAAGAAAAAAGTCCTCTATGTAACCAGCGAGACATTTACCAATGAGCTGATCGAAGCTCTCAAAAACGGAAAAACCGCCGGAAACGAGTCCGCAATGTCGAAATTCCGCGATAAATACCGTAATAATGACGTACTTTTGATCGATGATATCCAATTCATTATCGGAAAAGAAAGTACACAGGAAGAATTCTTCCACACATTTAACCATCTGCATACATCCGGAAAGCAGATCATCATATCGTCTGATAAGCCGCCGAAAGATATTGAAACTTTGGAGGCCAGACTTCGTACGCGATTTGAGTGGGGTCTGATTGCTGATATTTCATCACCTAATTATGAAACCCGTATGGCGATTTTACAGAAGAAGATCGAGCTGGATCATCTGGAAAAATACAATATTCCGAATGATGTACTCGAATATATCGCAACGAACGTTAAGACAAATATCCGAGAACTTGAAGGGTCTCTTAATAAACTGATTGCTCTTTATAAACTGAACAACACCGGTTCTATCGATATTGCCCTTGCAGCAGAGGCCTTAAAAGATATCATTTCTTCGGATAATCGCAGAGAAGTTACGCCTGAACTGATTTTGGACATCGTTTCCGAACATTTTGGTGTATCTATTCCTGATCTGAAAGGGAATAAACGTAACGCCGAGATCGTATTTCCGCGCCAGATTGCCATGTATCTGATCCGAAACATGACAGAAACTTCATTAAAAGCAGTCGGTGTCATTCTTGGGGGCAAGGATCACTCTACCATCAAGCATGGGATTGAGAAAATCGAGAACGAATTAAAGGCGGACGAGACTCTTTCTAACACTATTAATATTATAAAGAAGAAAATCAATCCGGCTTAGCCTTATTTTGCCATTTTGGCCTGTGAATAACTATGTGGAAAATCTGCGTCTGACATGTGGATAACTATGGGACAGCCTTGGGAAAAACCCAGGAATTTTGCACCTGTCTTTAGAAACGAAAAAGTTTTCAACAACAGTTCCACACATAATCCAGTCAGATTCCACAGAGTTTTCAAAGCCGATTTTCCTTGCAAACAGTGGGCTGGAGGCACTTTTCCTCTTTTCCACATCCCCTAATACGGCTGAGGCGGAAACTATTTTATTTATTTATCTATCACACACGTGCGAAAGGAGTTATACACATATGAAAATTACCTGCAGTAAATCCAATCTGGTCAAAGGTGTCAGTATTGTTTCCAAAGCAGTTCCATCTAAAACAACAATGCCAATCCTTGAATGTATTCTTATTGATGCAACAACAGATATTATCAAATTAACAGCGAATGATATGGAACTTGGTATCCAGACAGAAATTTCCGGAGACATTATTGATCGCGGAATGATCGCTATCGATGCAAAGATTTTTTCAGAGATCGTTAGAAAACTTCCGGATAATGAAGTAACGATCGAAACTTTAGATAATCTTCAGACAGTCATCACATGTGAAAAAGCAAAATTTGATATTGCCGGTAAACCTGGCGATGAATTTGCTTACTTACCAATTATTGAGAAAGAAGATTCTGTAGAAGTCTCTCAATTCACATTGAAAGAAGTCATCCGTCAGACAATTTTCTCTATTTCTGACAGTGAAAGTAATAAACTTATGACTGGAGAATTGTTCGACATCAGTGATAATATTCTGAAAGTTGTTTCGCTGGACGGACACAGAATTTCCATTCGAAAAGTGCCATTGAAAAAAAGCGTAGCTGACAGAAAGCTTGTTGTACCTGGAAAGACACTGATCGAGATCAGTAAGATCCTTTCGGGTGAGGCTGAAAATGTGGTATCGATTTCATATACAAAGAATCATATCGTGTTCGAATTTGATAACACGATCGTTGTATCACGTCTGATCGAAGGTGAATATTTCAGAATCGATCAGATGTTGTCAAATGATTATGAGACAAAAGTCAGAATTAATAAAAAAGAGCTGCTCAACTGTATCGACCGAGCAACACTTCTGGTAAAAGAAGGAGACAAGAAACCAATCATCATCAATATCGGTGACGAACTTATGGAATTAAAGATCAAATCCCAGATCGGATCCATGAATGAAGAGATTATGATCACAAAAGAGGGAAAAGATCTGCTGATTGGATTCAATCCAAAATTCCTGATCGATGCACTTCGTGTTATCGACGACGAAGAAGTAACAATTTATCTGATGAATGCGAAAGCACCTTGCTTCATCAAAGATGATGAAGAAAGCTATATCTACCTGATCCTTCCTGTTAACTTTAATGCTGCAGCATAAACGGAAATGGAATATCTGGAAGAAGATTAAAAGATAAAACAAAAAACGCAGGAATACTTGCAAAAAGATTTAGTAATAAGTATAATAAAAAGCAACTGAAAAACAGAAAAAATGCGCATAAAAATACAACAAAATGCATACAACAGAACGCTTTTTGATAGATGGATCAGATATAGCCTGGCTGATCTGATAAAATTTATCTATAAGTTATGCTTATAAGATATGGGAGAATCCCGGGAGAGGAATGCGAGACATATGGAGACAATTAGATTACGAGATGAATATATCAAGCTTGGACAGGCTTTGAAAGCTACAGGAATGGTGGAATCCGGAGTAGAAGCCAAAGAAGTGATCCAGGAAGGTCTTGTCATGGTAAATGGCGAGACAGATACACGCCGCGGACGTAAGTTATACGGCGGAGATGTTGTATTATTTGACGGAGAAGAGATCAGAATTGAAGGTTAATTCCCTGAAATTAAAGAATTTTAGAAATTATGATCTTCTGAATGTGGAGTTTGATGGTTCTACGAATATTTTTTACGGGAACAATGCCCAGGGGAAGACGAATATTCTGGAGGCTGTGTATCTGTCCGGAACGACCAAATCCCACCGCGGGTCGAAAGACAGGGACATGATACGGTTCGGTGAGGATGAATCCCACATTGAGACTGTGGTGGAGAAGAATGGTATCAGTTATCAGATTGACATGCACCTGAAGAAGAACAGCCCGAAAGGGATTGCGATAAACAAGATGCCGATTCGGAAAGCAAGTGAACTTTTCGGGATCGTGAATCTTGTATTCTTCTCGCCGGAAGACCTCAATATCATCAAGAACGGACCTGCAGAGAGACGTAGATTTATCGATCTGGAACTTTCGCAGCTCGATAAGGTGTACCTGAATAACCTGTCGAACTATAACCGTATCGTGAACCAGCGAAACCGTCTGCTGAAAGAGTTAAGTTTCGGCGGTAAGAAAGAACTTTCAGATACACTGGAAATATGGGAGATGCAGATGGTACAATATGGGGAAAGGCTGATTGCCAGAAGAAAAAAATTTGTCGAACAGATCAATGGGATCATTGCAAAGATTCACCAGAGACTGACCGGCGGTAAAGAAAGCCTGAAGATCATATACGAGCCAAGTACGGGAGATCTGCCATTTGAACAGGCACTGAACCGGTACCGGGAGAGAGATCTGCGGATGAAGAGTACAACGGTGGGGCCACACTATAATCCTCATTGATTTTCTTC
>ERZ773109.2264-NODE-2264-length-10524-cov-2.692234_pt1 | contig 10524 bp, 9 predicted proteins | sample MGYA00580569_ERZ773109 | MGnify/ENA primary metagenome ERZ773109 (study PRJEB29015, sample SAMEA2737852) | human gut metagenome | biome: human gut; feature: human-associated habitat; material: faeces | place: China | collected 2012 ...
AGCTTGTCAATTGATGCATTCTATGAGAAACGTTGGGATATTATTACGAATACGGCAGATTACACAGAATCTTTCTTCCCGTCCTTTTTGAAAATTCCTCTATGAATACTTTCGGAAATCCGTCCGGGAATTTCGGAAGCGGATCCGGTGTTACGATACCCGCCATTTCCCAGTGTCCGGTCGTCGTATCCTTTCCACATGATAATTCCTGCATTTTTGCAAAACTTCCGGTCGGATTCTCTGTACTTTTTGCATATTCCATACCATCAATCTGGTAGATTCCTATCTTTTCCATATTCGGAATATGAAGTTCCCCGCTGTCATAGCAGCTCTTCCATGTATTACTTCCGACATCACCAAACTTATCTGCATCCGGAGCTTCCCCGATGCCGGCACTGTCCAATACAATCCAGAAAATACGTTTCATAGAATCAGTCCTTTCGGTCTTTTTCTTTTATTATAAGTCTATATAAGAAGACTGTGCAAGATACAGGAATCTATAATTGGTCATTTTCCCTAATAAAATCACATTTTCAAATTATCCATTAGTAAGTAAATATATATTGTGTTTTCTATTATTAATTACTATAATCATATCATGGGTGCTACCAAAACGGTAGGCGGTTAGTCCTTCAGCATCGGATACACAATTGGTAAGGATAATCACAAGACACAAAAATAGCCGCCCACAGTCTGGTAAACTAAGCGACTATTTTTTAACCTTGATCTACTGCATGTAGCTAATTGCAGTATTATCATTTTCCATCTACTTTCTAAATCACATACATCATAACCGCAACCACCGTACTCGTAAGTCCTACGCACATTTCATACGGGATCAGTTTCATTCTTTCTTTTATCTCCAGTCCTGCTGCCCCGCCGGTCGCATGGAAGAAGGAACCATGCGGAAGCGAATCGATCACCGTTGCTCCGGTCTGAGTGCCAGTAAGATTACTACAACCACCGGCCCTACAATTGCCTGGATAAATGATAGTAAATTCTTATCTTCTTTCTGTTCCAGATCATTTTCCGTAACCTGAACTCCCTGTTTCTTAGAAAGCATTGTAGATAATAAGATTGTCACAACTACTGCACAGATTGCCGGAATAAAGTTCTTCATCATAAGTGATGTAAGGTCTACTTTAAATGCCTCGGATACCGCAATCGTATTTGGATTCGGTGATATGATATTTCCTGCCTTTCCTCCTCCGATCATCGCAAGAAGCAGCGCCTCTTTGTGATATCCGGACTTCTTTCCAATCGCAAGTGCTCTTTTTTCTCCTGTATGTTATCTTTTATAAAATATAAAAATCTATTTCAGACTTTATTTCTTTTCATTTTTACCTGTTCTGCCTTATCTCCATAAACGGTATACTTGTTCCGCAGTATCCGCCAGGTTTCTCTTCGCATTTTCATTCTTCATGGCTTCTTCCAGCGTGGTAATGCCTCGTAAAACCGGGAAGAATGCGTCAATTCCATGCTCGTTACATTCTCTTGCATCCCGTTCTACCGATCCTGCAAATGCGATCACTGTCTTTCCGTATTTTTTAGCCAGCTTTGCTACTCCGATCGGTGCTTTTCCCATCGCCGTCTGTCTGTCCAGTCTTCCTTCTCCCGTAACTACCAGATCCGCATCTTTGATATATTCTTCCAGCTGTGTCTCCTCCAGTACGATCTTGATCCCGGATTCCAGCACTGCATTGGTAAATGTTAAAAATGCGAATCCCAGTCCTCCGGCAGCTCCGGTTCCGGCCTGTTTTGCATTTGCTTTCGGAAATTTTTCTTTTGCCAGTGCCGCATAATATGCCAGCCATTTGTCCATCTGCATGATCATAGATGGCGTTGCTCCTTTCTGCGGTCCGTAAACAGCACTTGCTCCCTGCTCTCCACACAGCGTATTTGTTACATCACACGCAATCCGGAACTCACATTCTTTCAGTTCTGGTATCACATAGGTATCCGTGATCGTCTCCAGTTCTTCCAGACCTCTTGCACCAAATGATACCGGCTGTCCATTCTTGTTCATGAATCCGAATCCAAGTGCCTGCAGCATCCCGATACCTCCGTCATTCGTTGCACTGCCTCCGATTCCGATGATAAATCTTCTACAGCCTTTTCCAATCGCATCTTTGATTACTTCCCCGACACCGTAAGTCGTTGTGTAAAGTGGATTCTTCTTTTCATCCGGCACCAGTGTAATTCCCGCTGCTCCTGCCATCTCAATTACTGCCGTCTTGCTGCTTTCAATGATTCCATATTCACAGACTACCAGTGTTCCAAGTGGTCCCGTCACCTGAATCTCCTGTTTCATGCCATTCATTCCGGCAACAAGCGCTTCTACCGTTCCTTCACCTCCGTCTGCCAGCGGTCTGATCTGCACATCCACATCTGAATCTACTCTGTGTACTCCTTCTGTTACTGCAAGTCCTGCTTCCATCGAAGTCATACTTCCTTTAAATGAATCGATTGCTGTTACAATTTTCATAGTTTGCTTCCTCCTCATTTTCACAAATTTTCGTTATTTGTTTTGTGTTATTCACTGACTGTTTCCTACATCTAGGTCTTTTGGATTTATTCATACTATAACAAACTTTTTCAGTCATTTATATGTTCTTTATAACATATTTTTTTAAATTATGCTTCCATTCTGCAGGTTGCCGTGGGAAAATCCACTCCTGTTTTTCAAGTTCATCATTCTTATGAATCTGCACTTACCGCTATAAATACTCTGACAAATGCATCTGAAAATTTTGCACTTTTTGATGATCTGACATTGCAGTTAATTCTGTCTTCTGTAACCGACGACACCCGGAATCATTTTCTTCAGAAGACGATCAGTGGTCTTTCTACGCAGGATCTGAACATAATAAAAGTGTATTTTTCTGAAGATATGTCACTTATCAGAACTTGTGACAAACTGTATCTTCATAAAAATACACTTCAATATAAGTTAAACCGTATTCATAAAATAACCGGCCTTAATCCCCGGAAATTTCAGGATGCTGTACTTCTGTATCTTGCTGTGCTTCTTCGGACGAATCTATGATTCTACCTTTAATCACCGGCTCTATCGTCTGTTCCATCAGGCGACGGAGCAGATCAATACCTCCATTCTCCCTGATACGGGAATAGATCGGATGCTTAGTAACTTCTGTCGTGATGGATTCCATTCCTTCCATGATCAGAGCCTTACCGGGTGATTCGTACCATTTTATTTCTATATATTCCGGTGTTATTAATTTTGATGCTGATGTATCCTTAACAAATGTCACATATAACTTCCGCCTCATCGCTTCTTCCAGATACACTATTTCCACTTTCAGAACCGGATTGTCATCCACATCAGAAGAGAGTTCTCCCTTCACCGCAACCAGATATGTTTCTCTATGAATGCTCAGTTTATTTTCTATATATTGATTCCAACCCATTTCCAGTTCTATAGACTCTTCGCCCTCCTGAAAGCAGAGGATCAGAGTCTGCTGCAATTCTTTCGTTCTCCTTTTATAGAAATTGATCTTCGATATACCATCCGTCATATTGTTGTGCATGACCTGCATAACCAGCGGAAAAAGTCCGACGCTTGCCTGTTCCATCTCATAACATGTACCATCCAACAGATCTGTCAGTAAATGAATCTGTTGATTTTGTACTTTTTCTATTTCGGTCTGTCTTTCGCGGACTCTATATTTTGAGGAATTCTTCTTCCAACCGCCTTTTCCGATTATAAGGGGACTGTTATAATATTGATCATTCTTTAGTCTTTTTCCAGCCAGCCTTTCGGTCAGTTCCTGCAGCTTTGCATACGCAATTGGATTCTCCGGAAGTGTCTCTTTTGGCATCCAATCTACCGGGAAATATTTTCTTATAATATTCAGCATCACATTGTCCTGGAATAGTTCTTCATTTCCCGCATTCGTTACGATCACCATATCAACGTCCGGATAGATCAGCACATTCTGCCCAAGCATTCCATTATATTCAAAGCTTCCCGGACGTTCTTCCATCCAGAGCTGATATCCGTATCCGTAAGTACCTTCTATACTATCTACTTTTTTCGTAACAGACGCCTCTGCCCAGCTTTCCGGAATGATCTGTTTTCCATTCCATTTCCCCTTATTCAGATATAGCTGTCCAAGCTTCGCCATATCCTCTGTATGCATGAAAAGTCCCCAGCCGCCTTTCGTAATTCCTCTCGGACATTTCTCCCACAGATAATCTGTAATCCCCAATGGCTCGAACAGTCTCGGCTTCAGATATTCATCCATCGGCATTCCGGTCCGTTCTGTTATGATCGCAGAAAGCACATAGGAATTCAGACTGTTGTACTGGAATTTTGTGCCTGGTTTTTCTGATACCGGTGCATTCAGATAACTTTCCAGCCAGTCATTTCCGGATACGATTCCTGATTCATTAAATGTTACGCCGCTTGTCATCGTCATCAGATTCTCTACCATGATCTCCGGCCGGAATATTTTCGCCAAGGTACTTCCTTTATCGTGAAAAATTTTATAAATGTTTTCTGAAAGATCCAGTTTTCCCTCATCTATCAGAAGTCCTGTTGCCATTCCGGTGATGCTCTTACACATCGAATGTGTGATATGCCAGATTCCTTTTCTGTACGGCGCAAAGTCTGCCTCACAGATCACATTTCCATGACGCAGCACCATAAAATGATGCATATCTGTATTCGGTGAATCTGCCAGTTCCTGTATCAGGTATCTCAGATGATCTGAGCCTATCCCTTGGCTTTCCGGAGTCTTTCTTGGAAATATCTGTTGCTGATTTTTCGTTTTTTCTATATCCTGATCCTGTATTACCGGTACTTTATCATGCATATGCATTCCATTTTCCGGTTCCGGACACCTTGTTTTCTGAGGTACAAAATCCACCTTGCTGATTCCTTCTGTCTTTCCCAGAATCATATTGGTTACCATCTCTATTACTGCAAGCTGCTCTTTTGCCATAAGATCACCTCATTTTCATCATGTTTTCTTACTCTTATTTCTATACACAATCCGCAATTCTACTCTATCCGCAGTTCTATATATGATGTAGTATAGCAAAAAAACCCGGACATCTATACTTCGATATCCGGGTTTTTCCGTATTTTTATAAATTTTATCTTTTGTTTATTCTGTTACTTCTGCGGCTTCCTCATCGGCATCATCATCCGCCTCACTGTTGTGTACATACTGCAATGTAACAACTGTAGTCTCAGGATCAGTCATGACATCTACATCTTTGTCACTTGAAAGTGTAAGATCTTTTACCTTGATAGAATCTCCGACTTTCATGTTACTTACATCAACTTCTACCTTGTCAACCAATGCTGACGGATATGCCTTGAACTGTACTTCTTCCAGTAACTGCTCCAGTACACCACCTGTATCTTTCTCATGTCCGACCAGAACGATCTCTGCTACAGAATGTACTTTTTCATTACTTACAAGTGCCTGGAAGTCTATCTCATCTACCTGACCTTTTAATGGATTGAACTCAACATCTTTGACCAGAACATTCATCTTCTCACCTTCGATGTCCAGCATTACCTGACTACCTTTGTGGCAAGCCTTAAGTAAACGGTCAACAGCTGCTTTTTCCATCTTAACCGGAACAGACTCTTTCATCTCTCTTCCGAAGACATTACCAGTAACGTAACCTTCTCTTCTTAATTTCTTTGCTTTGATGTCCATGCTTCTTTTTTCAGCTTTTAAAGTATTCATTTATCTTTTCCTCCAAAAATCTGATGCTTAGCAGCCTTCGCTTTGCGGTTTCAACGCTACAAAGAGGTTTTGTTAAGTAGGTTTCCTTTGTTACAGTCGTATTATAACACCTACAGCAGATAAAGATTCACCAAAAAGTTGATTTTTTTGTCCAGGTTTTTATGCATAATTTATCTACGTTTTTCCAGTTCCTCCGTCATCTCACCACGGATACTGTCCAATTTATAAAAATATGTCAGAACTGCGATCAGCACACTACGAAAAATCCCTGGAATGCAGCGATCAGTCCCGCTACACTTGCATTTTTCTTATATTCAGAATAATCGATCACATCTGGCTGCATTGCAAATGTGAGGAAGAAAATGCACATTGCTGCAATACCATAAATTGTCATTGTGATCAGATATCCTCTTCCTTCGTTGCCATGTCCGAAGAATTTGACCAATGGTGCTGTAATTGACATAACGATTGCTGTTCCCGCCATCGCACAGATCATTCTTGTGGATACAAGAATATCACGCTCATGAATATCCGATAGAAAAGCCCGGATATCAAAAACATAACCTACATTTCATTAAATTACCATCTGGGCGGTGCCATCATCGTAGACGGTCAGCTTCTTACCGGTACTACAGGAAAAAGCGGAACTTTTGAACACATGACACTGGTTCCCGGAAGTCATGATTGCTACTGTGGACGTCAGGGATGTGCGGAATGCTATTGTTCCCTAAACTCGCTTCTCGGAGATTCCGATAACCTGGAAGAATTTTTTGAAAAAAAATCAGCCGGCGATACCGGCTGTATAGAAAGATGGGAGGATTATTTAAGACATCTGTCCATTCTGATCAACAACCTGCATATGGTTCTGGAACATACCGTTATATTAGGCGGACATGTTGCTCCTTACTTTACAGATGAAGATCTCTCTAAAATCCGTCATTACGTGGCTGAGCGTTCTACCTTTGATGATGACACCAGTTACATCATTCCCGGCAATCATGCAGATATTATTTTCAGAATATTTTGTCTTTTTATTATTTTTCACTTTTTTTTCAGATTACCTATTGACATTTTCACTTTCGTGCGATATTATAATATCAACAAAAGAAAAGGAGGACGGACCACCAATCAGTTAAATCTTTATTTAAAATCTAAAGAAAGAGGTACAGTCCAATGCAGAGGACAATCTAAACTGAAAAGAGTCTAATAAAGAAAAAGGAGGACAAACCACCAGGAACGTAAATTTAACATCATTTAAAAAATGATAAAAAACAAATCGAAGAAAGAAAGAGGTATAGTCCATTGGATGAAATATCATAAAAATCCATCGTATTTAAAAAATTATTAAGTACGGTGGATTTTTTAGCTTCTGTTTATTTTTATTTCTAACTAATGTACTCGGTTACCTGATCATCTCGACCTCCTGAAATGCCTTGATAAATTGTTTCTTTCCGTAATTTGGAAATTCTACTTCTACCATCATATCGTCTTCCGATGTCACAATACCGGTTCCATATTTGGGATGTATCGCTTTTTGTTCCTGAACATTTTCTGTTTTCTCGGATTCCGTTTTTTGTTCCTGAACATTTCCTGCTTTCTGTGCTTCTGCTTTTCGGATTTCTTCTTTTGCCCTTCTCGTTAGTTCTTTAAGATTTGTCCGCTTTTCTTCATCACTGCGTATTTCTTTCCACTCAAGTAATTCCTCCGGGATCATTTTCAGATAATTACTGTAACTGCCCAATACCCCTGGTTCTCCCGGATTCGTGTAATAAGAAAGTTCCAGGTGATTTCTTGCACGCGTGATCCCTACAAAGAATAATCTCCGTTCTTCCTCTTCCTGATCAAAGCTACTGCATCTGATCGGCAGCAGTCCCGGATTTACTCCGATAATGAATACCGTATCAAATTCCAGCCCCTTCGATGCATGTAATGTCATGAGTTTTACTCTGCCTCCTGCTTCTTCCTTCTCAGCAGACTCTTGCGTATCCTCTGGACTTTCTATTGTTCCGAGTGCCACCCCATTTAGGAATTCCCGGATTCCGTCTGACATATTCAGCTTCTTTTCCCTGCAATATGTACAGATCTGATTCAGAAAATCCAATACCTGCTTTGCATCTTGCTGATAATCTGCAGAAGTAGGGTGCAGTGCTTCTTTCAATCCAAGCGAATCAAATATATCTTCTCCTGACAATACTTCTTTCTCTGTATAAAACAGCATCATATTCTTATATATATCAGATTTCTCTGTCTTGTGATTCTTTATAATGTCTTCTGCTTTCTTTTTTGTGCATTTGTCTCCGAACCTTTTATCCATCAATACCTGCATTCCCGCCTGTATATCGTCCGGATGCGTCGCAAATCTTAAGACATACATAAGCCAGTTCAATACAGGAATATCTTTCCACGACTTTTTCACCGATACTTCATATGGAATATTCTGTTCTGCAAACATCTTTTCCAGGATTTCTGCCTGTTTTTGCAGCCTGTAAAATACTGCAATATCCCTGTATTCCTTCCCTTCCTGATGAAGTGTCCAGATCTTGTCTGCCAGATACATTGCTTCCTGAAACGGATCATAATGATTCCTTATCTGAATCTTCTCCCCGCATTCATTACTGCCTTGAATCTTTCCGCCAAATTGAAGGAAACGGTTTGCCGCCTCCAGAATGGATGCATTCGATCGGTAATTAACCGGAAGTGAAAGTTCTTTTGCCTGAAACCTGTTCTTTAACAGGAAAAACATATTCTGAGTTGTCCCGCGGAAACTATAGATCACCTGATTTGGATCTCCTACTGCAAAGATTTTCGTCTCCGGTCCTTTTAATGCTTCCAGAAATTCCAGCTGTGACCGGTCACTGTCCTGTACTTCATCCACAATAATCCATTCTGGCCGAGAATTTTTCCCCATTTTCAGAAGTCTTGTCCCCTCTTCCAGCAGATCGGAAAAGCTCATTTTATTCTCTTTCTTCTTTTCCTTCTGTAAAAGAGGATATAACCGAAACAGTTCATCCTTATAGCGGCTGGTTACTTTTCCGGCCTTATAATTTGGATATTCCTGCTCCAGTCTTTTTTTCAAACGGTTTTTATACTTTACTTTCAGACTATATTCTGCAATCAGACAAAGCGCCAGTTCCTGTTCCTCGTCCGGATCTATAATTTCAAACTCCGAAGTCCATTCTTCCGGTGCCATGCTACTATTTTCCACTGTATGAACTATTTCTCCATTCTCTGCTTCTGCCTGTAACAGTGTATTTTTCAGCATCCGCATGGCAACACTGTGGAATGTTCCAAAAAACTGCACCTGTTCTTCCGTAAGTCCCGGTTCTTTTTTTTTTTTTCAGACGTTCAATAATCTCTCCTGCTGCCTTATTCGTAAATGTCAGCACCACCATCTTCTCAAGCGGAATCTTCTTTTCATAATGCAAATATAAAATTTTCGCGATCAGTACGGTCGTCTTCCCACTTCCTACATTGGCATTTACAATACATGCATCATTTTCATCTGTCACTGCTTCCATCTGATAGGAATTCAACCAATTCCATTCTTCCTTAAAATCCATTCCTGTCACCTAAAATTTATCTTCGTATCGTCGTTTTAACTTGCCTTCTGTCTTTTTCTTTCGCTCCATGTCCTCTTCTGTACGGACAACAATCTCCATATCCTGTGGACATACTGCGTGAAATTTTAATATGTTTTTGATACTTTTCGCATTCTCCGGTATCTTCAGCCAGTCCTCATAAAAGTAACTGTCCACGATCAATATCAGATTATGCTTCTCTATTTCTACTCGTTTTGCGGTCTTCAGAAATGCGCCGCCACTCTCTCCATTCTTAATCACTGTCTCACAGAATTCGTTCCATTTCTCCGGAAGTTTAAAGAATGAATACTGTTTGCGGACACCCGGACGCTCTTCTTCTACCTGCTTTTTCACATATTCCGGAGCTTCCAGCCTTTCCTTCAGGCTTCTAAGTCCCCATAACACCATCTTCTTACTTAATGTATAGTCTCCCACACAGGCCGGACAGCCATCCTCACAGGAACATCCCTTCACCATCTGAATCGCATGGTCGATCACCTCTGGGATCAATTCATAGATTTTCTCTGAATATCCAAGACCACCTTCATACTTATCATAAATGAATAATGACACCACTTCGTGTCCTTCTGATTCTCCACTGCCAGAATCCACATATCCCTGCACGGTCGCATTATTAGACATTCCTGTATTGATATCATCACGTTCCGTCATCGTCACCATCATCGCCGCGTTCTTTATCGCATTTTGCAGGCCTTCGAAGTGATTATTCAATACAAGTTCTCCTGCCCCATTCGGCAACAGCAGACTTCTGTATACGCGCACCACATCCTCCGGAATATCAATCCATGTACTTTCTGTATCATAATCTTTCTGAAGCGGCTGTGTCAGTGATACATACCCAAGATTCTGATGATTATGAAATTGTAATTTCTTGAACATCGAGATCACTTCGTCTACATTAATATCTCCGAAATGTATCTTCGTTCTTTCCACTGTTTTTTCCTGAAAAGTCTGAAGGATCCGGATGTCTTCGGTTCCTGCCGGGACTGTATAATAATTTCCTTCAAACGACTTCGCTGTTGCTGTCCTGCTTACCAGATCCAGTTTCAGAACCTCATACAATGCACCGTCATGCATATAGACTGCTCCCGGATGTAATTCATGATAGGCCTGCGACTCATCCATCTCTGTAATCTCACGATTCTCATTATCCAGAATTAATTTGAATCTCGTCTTATCCATATTTCTCAGACTGTAATCCC
>ERZ773109.2268-NODE-2268-length-10516-cov-26.736163_pt1 | contig 10516 bp, 7 predicted proteins | sample MGYA00580569_ERZ773109 | MGnify/ENA primary metagenome ERZ773109 (study PRJEB29015, sample SAMEA2737852) | human gut metagenome | biome: human gut; feature: human-associated habitat; material: faeces | place: China | collected 2012 ...
CTGCACAGGAAGAATTTATAGTGGAAATCAATCAGGAAAAGAAGCTCATCACAGTCGAGCTTCCTGAAGGATTGTTGAATTTGGAAGATTTGGAGGAAGATTAATAATTAATAAAGATGCCAAGAAAACGGAGTAAAGCATTTTGGAACAATTTCAAGTTCAAGTATAAACTCACCATTATCAATGAGAATACGCTTGAAGAAATCGTGGGGCTTCGGGTATCCAAGCTGAACGGGCTTTCGGTGCTGTTGTCCGTGCTGGCGGTGCTTTTTCTGATTGCCGCCTGCATCATTGCCTTCACCCCTTTGCGCAATTACCTCCCCGGATATATGAACAGTGAAGTCCGCAGTCAGATCGTGGACAACGCGCTCCGTGTGGATTCCTTGCAGGAACTGCTCAACAGGCAGAACCTCTACATCATGAACATACAGGATATTTTCAGCGGAAAAGTGCCCATAGACAGCGTGCAGACGCTCGACTCGCTGACCGCCGCCCGCGAAGACACCCTGATGGAACGTACCAGACGTGAAGAGGAATTTCGCCGCCAATACGAAGAAAATGAAAAATATAATCTGACTACGATCGTTTCGCAGCCGGATGTCAACGGACTGATCCTGTATCGTCCGACCCGTGGAATGGTTTCCGACCATTTCAACACCGATAAGAAACACTTTGGAACGGATATTGCCGCCAACCCCAACGAAAGCGTGCTGGCAACTATGGACGGCACCGTCTTTCTGAGCACCTACACCGCCGAAACCGGTTACGTGATAGGCGTACAGCACAGTCAGGATTTCGTCTCGATCTACAAGCACTGCGGCTCGCTGCTGAAAAAAGAAGGCGACCGCGTGAAAGGAGGCGAAGCCATCGCACTGGTGGGAAACAGCGGAACGCTCAGCACAGGGCCGCATCTCCACTTCGAACTGTGGTACAAGGGACATCCTGTCAATCCGGAGAAGTACATCGTGTTTTAAAGCCAATGACGAGAAGTGGGATATACGATTATAAGTGACAAGTGACAGAGGAATTAGATAATAATGGATTCAGAAAAGAAGAATAAGAAGAAACAAATAGCTATTTTAGGCTCTACGGGCTCTATCGGGACGCAGGCGTTGCAGGTGATCGAAGAACACCCCGACCTCTACGAAGCCTATGCCCTGACGGCCAACAACCGGGTAGAACTGCTGATTGCACAGGCACGCAAGTTCCAGCCGGAAGTGGTGGTGATAGCCAACGAAGAAAAGTACGCCCAACTGAAGGAAGCGCTGAGCGACCTTCCGATCAAAGTATATGCCGGAATCGACGCGGTCTGTCAGATCGTGGAGGCCGGACCGGTAGATATGGTGCTGACGGCAATGGTGGGCTATGCCGGACTGAAGCCGACGATCAACGCCATTCGTGCCAAGAAAGCCATTGCGCTTGCCAATAAGGAGACGCTTGTGGTGGCGGGAGAACTGATCAACCAACTGGCACAGCAATACCACACTCCCATTTTGCCGGTGGACTCTGAACACTCGGCAGTCTTCCAGTGTTTAGCTGGAGAAGTCGGGAACCCGATTGAGAAGGTGATACTGACCGCTTCCGGTGGTCCGTTTCGGACCTGCACGCTGGAGCAGCTGAAGTCCGTCACCAAGACACAGGCATTGAAACATCCCAACTGGGAGATGGGAGCCAAGATCACCATTGACTCCGCATCCATGATGAACAAAGGCTTTGAGGTCATCGAGGCGAAATGGCTGTTCGGCGTGCAGCCCAGCCAGATCGAGGTGGTGGTGCATCCGCAGTCGGTCATTCATTCCATGGTGCAGTTTGAGGACGGTGCCGTCAAGGCACAGCTAGGCATGCCGGATATGCGTCTGCCCATCCAGTATGCGTTCTCGTATCCCGACCGTATCTGCTCTTCTTTCGACAGGCTCGACTTCACCCAGTGCACGAACCTGACGTTCGAGCAACCGGATACGAAGCGTTTCCGCAACCTTGCCCTGGCTTACGAGGCGATGTATCGGGGCGGAAATATGCCTTGCATTGTCAATGCCGCCAACGAAGTAGTGGTAGCCGCTTTCCTCCGGGACGGCATCAGCTTCCTCGGTATGAGCGATGTGATCGAAAAGACAATGGAACGTGCCGCGTTTGTAGCCGCTCCTGCTTACGACGACTATGTGGCTACCGACGCCGAAGCGCGGAGAATAGCTGCGGAGCTGATTCCGTGATAGCACCGGAGCTGATTTCGTGAACAATGAAAAATATAAATAAGTAATATAAATTAGAAAGCGCCTCGGTTTTCCTCTTATGAGCAGAGGGTTTGGATGAGGCTTTAAATTGTAAATAGACTATATGGAAACATTTTTAATTCGTGCCCTGCAACTGATAATGAGCTTATCCTTGCTCGTTATTATTCATGAAGGCGGGCATTTCCTTTTTGCCCGGTTGTTCAAGGTGCGTGTAGAAAAATTCTGCTTGTTCTTTGACCCGTGGTTTACCTTGTTCAAGTTCAAACCCAAGAGAAGTGATACGGAGTATGCAGTAGGATGGCTGCCGCTGGGCGGTTACGTCAAGATAGCCGGAATGATAGACGAGTCGATGGATACCGAACAGATGAAACAGCCTGAGCAGCCTTGGGAGTTCCGTTCCAAGCCGGCTTGGCAACGTCTTCTGATCATGGTGGGCGGTGTGCTGTTCAACTTCCTGTTGGCGCTCTTTATTTATTCAATGATTCTTTTCGCTTGGGGCGACCAGTATATAAAGGTCCAAGAAGCTCCCCTTGGTATGGACTTCAACGAAACGGCGAAAGCGGTCGGTTTTCAGGATGGCGACATCCTTTTGTCTGCCGACAATGTGCCTTTCGTACGTTATGACGGCGATATGCTGAGTCAGATAGCCGATGCCCGTGAGGTATCAGTGCTTCGTGACGGCAAGAAAGCCTCCGTCTACATTCCCGAAGACATGATGCAGCGCCTGATGGCGGACAGCGTTCGTTTCGCTTCTTTCCGTTTCCCGTATGTGATTGACAGCGTGATGGTTAATTCTCCCGCTGCGCAGGCAGGCATTCTGCCGGGCGACAGTATCATCGCATTGGACGGAAAATCCATCTCCTTCTCTGATTTCAAGCAGATGATGGCGGAACGCAAGAAAAACGCCGAAGCACTTCTGAAAGACAGCATCGACCCTCGTCTGATTACGCTGACGTATGTGCGTGGCGGTGTGACCGATACGACTTCCCTGCGCGTGGATTCCGCTTATCTGATGGGCGTAGTTGCCAATCTGACAACGGATCGTCTGTTGCCTATGGTGAAAAAGGAATACACATTCTTTGAATCTTTCCCCGCAGGCGTCTCTTTGGGTGTGAAGACATTGAAAGGATACGTCGGCAACATGAAATATCTCTTCTCGAAAGAAGGAGCCAAACAGTTGGGCGGCTTCGGCACTATCGGAAGCATTTTCCCTGCTACGTGGGACTGGCACCAGTTCTGGTACATGACCGCCTTCCTTTCCATCATCCTTGCCTTCATGAACATTCTTCCGATCCCCGCATTGGACGGCGGACACGTGCTCTTCCTCTTCTACGAGATGATAGCCCGTCGTAAACCGAGTGACAAGTTTATGGAGTACGCTCAGATGACCGGTATGGTGCTTCTGTTCGGCTTGCTGATTTGGGCAAACTTCAATGACATATTGAGGTTCTTCTTCTAAGCAGGGACCGGCAAGGCATACACATCCGTCTTCCCGCGTGCAGACCGGAAGTTGTCAGAACAGCAATCCCGGCGACAGCGGACTGCTGGCGGATAAAAGGAGGACGTCGGCGATGAAGCAATGTATATTGCTGAAATACAGTAAAATAGAACGTACTATTTATCATATATAGAAACGGCGCTTTAACACTACGTTAAAGCGCCGTTTCTATATACGATAAATGCCTTAGTCTGCCAACGATGATACGCCCTTTCTCCTTTGGGCTCTCTGGATGCCCGGAGACGAATGTTAAATCATTAACATTCTCTGGGTTAGCCAAAAAGCTGGTTGGGCTCTATATCGCACGGTTTTGAGCTAAATGATAATCAATAGTATCTTGAATGGGGCTGACTAAAAAGTCAATAGTATCTTAAATCTCCTCCTTCGGGAAGGAGGAGTACCCGTAGGGGGAGGTGGTAGGTGAACACATAACCCTATCATTACAAAGAAATAGGAATAAACATTCTTTTTCCTACCACCTCGGTCTTCGACCACTCTTCCCGAAGGAGGAGATTCGAGATAGAATCGACTTTTTAGTCACCCCCAATGGAGATACTACTGTTTGATTCATTTTCCGTTCGGAAAGAAACAAACTGGAAACAACCAGTTTTCCGGATTGATCCCATTTTCTTCTCCCATGATTTTCGCTTCGGATGACAGAAATTTCTGTTCGTCATGACTGATTCGTTTCTCTTTTCAGCGTAGACGGTTGCGACAACCGCAGACTGCTGACAATCGCCGCCACAACAGCAAACCCACTTCCGACCATGAGGCAGACCGCCGTACTCCGGTCGTGCACGACAAAACTGAAAAGCAACGCTACCAACGTAGTACCGAACGTTTGTCCCAGCAACCGTGCCATCCCCAGCATTCCACTTGCACCGCCCGAACGTTTTGTTGGGGCGGAAGAGATAATCGTACTGTTATTGGGTGTCTGAAACAATCCGAAACCGGCTCCGCAAAGCATCAGACGAAGAATTATACTGATATCGGACGATTCGGCAGTAAGCCCCGAAAGTGAAAAAAGTCCGACAGCAAACAAGGCCATCCCGATACTCCCCAATATCCCCGGATGAATGCGTTCCACCAGATAACCTGCCAACGGTGCCGTCACAAGAGTCGCCAACGGCCACGGAGTCAGCAGCAATCCTGTCATGACCTCGCTGTGACCCAACGTATTCTGAAGGAAAAACGGGAGAGATACCATGGCCGCCATCTGAGCGATAAACGAACAGATAGACGTCAGAATCGAAAGCCGGAAAATCGGTATCCGCAATAAGTCCAGTGGCAGCAACGGAGTCGTCTGAGTCAGTTGCCTCCGTACGTAAAACGTTCCTACGATGGCCAATATGATCAATTGCAGCACAAGGAAATCCATCTCCTCATGATGCGCAAATCCGTCCAGCGTATAAATCAGTAACCCGAATGTGACCGCATTGGCTATCGCACTCACGAAGTCAAACTTCCGCTTCGACCGCTCTTCCTGTCTCGGCAAATGCTTGATTCCCAGCAGCAGTGCCGTAATCCCCAGCGGTACATTGATGGCAAACAGCCAGTGCCAGCTGGCTATCGAAAGTATGCCGCTTGCCACCGACGGACCGGCAGCCGCCGATATCGCCACTACCATCGCATTGATTCCCATTCCCCGCCCAATCTGGCTTTTCGGATATACGTAGCGCAACTGCGCCGTATTCACACTTGTGATGGCCGACGCACTGAATCCCTGAAAGATACGTGCAATCGTCAGCGTCCAGAATGAATCGGACAAGGCGCAAATCAGCGAAGTGATGCAAAACAGCCCAATGCCCGACAGGAACACTTTCCGATAACCGATAATCTCCCCCAAAGAAGAGAAAGACAGCAGCGAAACAACGATCGCCAACTGATAACCGTTTATAATCCATGTAGTTACAGCAGGCGAAGTTCCGAAATCGTGCGAAAGCGTAGGGAGTACGATGTTGATAATATTCACGTCGAGCACCGACATACAAAGTGCAAATCCGATGGAAACCACCGCCCAGATACGTCTCGGCATTGGCAGTCCATCGGTTTCATCTATAGAAGTGGTATTATTGGCTTGTATCATAAAAAACTTATTCTTGTAGAACCTTATTTTGTCTGTAAATGTAAACAAAACAAAGAAGTACGTGTTTCAATCTTCTTTGAAATATAAGTTTTTTTAGCGCAGGAGACAACGCCCGCAGCAGTTCATAGTAGACCACGCCCACAACAATTCGCAGCAGCTCCCCCCGCACTAAACTAATACAAAACCTCCCCCACCATTATTACCTATAACCTATTACTTATTACCTATTCTCAATATCCTCTGATTGCTGCTTCCCCGAAATTCCAGATAAGGCGAAAAGAGCGCCTGTTCGAAACGCCCGTCCACCAGCACATCTATGTAGTCGAGCACAGCCTTCAAACGCGGATTAGCCTGAATCTCTTCGTACGTATATCCCGTATAGCACCAGATATTCAGCCCCGTTTCCTCCTTTACCCTTTTGACAAAAAGCAGGAAAGCCTCCGGATTATAAAACGGATCTCCTCCCGAAAAAGTAACCCCGTCCAGCAATGGATTAGCTTTAATCTCCCGAATGATCGATTGAATCCTTTCCTCCGTCAGCAGTTCTCCCGCCCGCGGATTCCAGCTCTCCGGATTGTGACAGCCGACGCAGTGATGAGAACACCCCGCAAGATAAATCGAATACCGGATGCCTTCACCGTCAACAATCGTTTCGGGATAAGTCGATAATAAGTGGAGAACTGAAAGTGGAGAATTGAGAGTGTTCATCTTAAAATAAAAATAAATGGGTATAAATAATATACAAGAAGGAAGAGTAAAGCCCCGCCCGCCATCACACAGCGCAGCCAACTCTCAACTCTCCCTTCTCAACTCTCAACTTTTATAAGTGCTTCACACGATCCTTTTCTTCCGCCCGTTTGGCAGAGTTCCAGGAGCTGAGGTCACCTGTCAGGTATCCGGTGATGCGACGCATACGTAAGATGTTTTCGCTTTGGCATACCGGGCATTTATCGAAGATTACTCCTTTGTATCCACAGTTGTGGCAGGTATCCACCGGATGATTGATGGAGCCGTAGCCGATGCCCTCGTCGTGCATGACCTTTACGATCTTCGCAATGGCACGTACATTCTTCTGAGCTTCCCCGTCCAATTCCACATACGTAATGTGCCCGCCGCGGGTAATGGCGTGGAAAGGCGCTTCGCACCTGATCTTTTCGGTGATGCTGATCGGTTCCTTCACATCCACATGGAAGGAATTGACGTAGTAATCGCGGTCCGTCACGCCGGGGATTTTGCCGTATTTCCGGCGGTCTATCTTGGTGAAACGTCCCGAAAGTCCTTCGGCAGGTGTGGCAAGTACGGAATAATTCAGGTTATATTTCTCTTTATATTCGTCTACCACTTTGTTCATTTCCATTACAGCTTCGTACAGCGTGTCCCATGCCTTCTGGCTGTGTCCGTGACCTTCTCCGTAAAGTGCCACCATTGCATTGTGTCCGCCGATAAAGCCGATGCCCAGCGTACCGCTGCGTAACGCATCGCCCACTTGCTCGTTCGGATTCAGTGCGCCGCCGCCTTTCCATACGTCATTTCCCATCATGAAGGGGAACTGGCGTGCCAGTGCGGTGCGTTGATACTGGTAGCGCTCGTACAGCTGATCGGCTACAAGAGTCGCCATATTGCGGACTGACTCCATGAAAATCTCTTTCGCTTTCTGTTCGATGGCATCCTTGTTGCGTTCACCCTCAATCAGATTTTCCGCCTTGATGCGTGCTTCGATGGCGAGACGCGGCATGTTCAGTGTGGTGAATGAAAGGTTTCCGCGTCCCAAAGATGATTTTTCTCCTGCCACATTCTCAAATACACGGGTGCGGCATCCCATTGTAGCCAACTCGTAGATATACCGTTTCGGATCGTCCGCTTTCCATTTCTCGTTCTTGTTGAAAGGCGTGTCCAGGAACATGAAGTTCGGGAAAAGCGCTTTCGATGTAGTCTGACAAGCTCTTAGCAGCAGATCGAAGTTCGGAGCTTCGTAAGTTCCCCGCATGGCGTCTTCGATGTTTTCCGCCTTCATCGCTTTCTCGAAGTCCTTTTCGGAGTAAGAAACTCCGTCCTTTACTTTGAATATCTGGATCGGGAATACGGGGACTTCGCCACGTGTTCCGAGTCCTTCGATGGTGGCTTTCAGCAGTTCCTCGATCACGAGGCGGCCTTCGGCGGAAGTATCCGTTCCGTAGTTGATGGAGCTGAATACCACTTGGTTACCTCCACGGGAGTGCATGGTGTTCAGGTTGTGGATAAATCCTTCCATTGCCTGATGCGTATCCTTCTTTGTTTGCTGGTACGCTTTTTCTGCGATGCGTGTCAGGTGTTCCTTGTCTATAATGATTTGCAGGGCTATCAGGGCGATGCGCAATGTCTCGCGTTCTGCTTCGGTCGATTTGATAGAAGGCAGATGTTCCTTGATTAAGGTGCGGATTGCTTTTTCGTCCGCCTGTGTTCCGTTCTCCATCGCCACGTAAAAATTGATGAACGAAGCCAGATGTTTGCGGAAAGACTTTGCCACTCCTTTTGCCATGAAGAAGTCGAAGGCGGGGATTGCCTGTCCGCCGTGCTGCTCGTTCTGGTTGGTCTGGAAGATGATGGTGGCAAGCGTAGCATAACTTTGGATGCTTTGCGGCGTGCGGATGCTGCCGTTCTTGGTGCGGAAGCCACGTTCAAAGAGATCGTCCATGTCATATTGGATGCAGGTAGTCGTCTTTGTAGGGTAGTAATCGAGGTCGTGAATATGGACATCGCCCAACTGGTGCGCTTCGGCAAAACGTTTCGGCAACAGATATTTATAGGTGTAGTCTTTGGTGACTTCCGATGCAAATGTCATCATTTGTCCGGCAGGCGTGTGGCTGCTCATGTTGGCGTTGCTCAGGTTCACGTCGTTCTTGTCGATGGCGACGATGCCGTCCATTACGTGCTTCATCTGGGTTTTCTTGTCCCGCTCCGTGTTCCGCCATTCGCGGTAGATGATGTACTTCTTGGCCACTTCGGGGCGTACCTTCATCAATGCCTTTTCTACTAAGTCCTGAATTTCCTCCACGGTGATCGTGGGGTTAGTGAACTGACTGATCACACTCATCGTAACGTCAGCAATCAGTTGCTGCTCGTTCTGAATCCCTGTTGCACTGAATGCTTTACCAATCGCATTCTTGATCTTACTAATAGAGAAATCTTCTCTTTTACCATCCCGTTTGATGATACAAATTTCCGCGTAGTTCATAACTTTAACTCCCGAAAGTGATTAATAATATGTTTATTTGACTCCGGCAGGTCTTCTGACTTATCCCTCCCCCGCAGCGCCTTCCCACATCTGCCGATGCAGTGACATAGTGTGCGGATTCACAGAGAATTACAGCAGCGGGTACTGTCGCCGATTTGCACAGCGTTCCCTCATTGACTAAACCTCTTTTTAGTTCCGAAATCGGATACAAAGATAAAGGATATTGTGATAGCTTGGATAGGATTTAACATTAAATTTCGGGAAACTTTTCTTTCTGCCTGATACAGAAAGTTTTCCGTTTTGGATAACTTTTAAGAAATGATTCTTGCAGGAAATATTAGTTTTTCTTCTCTGTTATATTGAAATAGTCGGACTCTCTTTTAAGTGTCCCATGCCCCATAAGTGTACTTATTAAAGGACTCACGCTTTTATCAGACTTAAAAAAAGATAGACTAAATGAAGATTTTAAAAGATTTGCATACTGGTAGAAAGAAGTTTTCCAGAGTTGAGCGGATGCATTTTTTGCAAGAGCTGGAAGAAGAACTGAAAGTTTATTATCTCTCCTATACAGAGACAGTAGATAGGCCTTATTCCGAACAGGAACAAGAGATTATTGTCCGGATTATCAAGATGCTGATTCGTCAGCTTCGGGGTACATCCAAGTTTCAGTTGTTTAGCAGGAGAGGTACAAGACGTAAGTCCGAAGATCCGGATGATGTGGAAGAGCGGGAAGAGCGGCGAAAGGAACAGACAGACGAGATACGTTTGAAACATACCAACCTTTACTCGTACAATCCTCTTTCCAAGAAGTATAAAGCGAGGAAAGAAGAACTGCTTCGGAACCTGAAAAGGGAGTTCTAATCTTCCGGATGTTTCATTGAGAACGTCCGGGAAGTAACAAATAAGAGTAGACCGGCAAATGCGTATGTATTGTGAGTCCCTTGCGTTTGCTGAGCCTGCTCTTATTTGTTTTAGAATTAGCCAAGAAAAAATACCCTGACATGTAAATGTTTTAGTTTCATGCCAGGGTAATAATCTAATAGTTATTGTTCAGTCGGTGACTTTTATCAAGAGACCGTTTTAACAATATGCAATGTCAGTAACGGACGGAATATCCGATATGATGTGCTCCATACATTCTTTACTCCTTCTACTGCTATCGGATTGTTTTTAGACTTTTGAATGTATTTCAGCAGAACCTTCCGTTGCTGGCGATTCAAAATGTCTATGTTTGTAGCCCATAGCATAAGTCCTTCTTCCAACGTTGTCACTTCAAACTGATATGAGGCATTGTAATTACGAATATAGGTAATGAAAGTAAAGGTTGCTTTCTCTGATAGAGGAAACACTGTATCGCTCATGTCGGTTTCTATCATGTTTACATCATATAAGTACATTAACTTGTAATATTTCCTATCGCCACATCCCTCGTGGTATTTTTTTGCTATATTCGCATTGTAAAGAGATATTAGATCATCAATTAAAAA